>ERZ1034901.103-NODE-103-length-66469-cov-33.805613_pt1 | contig 66469 bp, 58 predicted proteins | sample MGYA00520628_ERZ1034901 | MGnify/ENA primary metagenome ERZ1034901 (study PRJEB33766, sample SAMN09781783) | gut metagenome | biome: gut microbiome | host: Homo sapiens | place: Madagascar | study: EMG produced TPA metagenomics assembly of the PRJNA485056 data...
ATAGTTCATACTCATAGCCGGAATATTCCCGTGGCGGGGCAAGGCTTTTTTTAAGCGGTAGAAGTGGATTAGATTATAATGATAGTAAAACAGCATGGCGGCGTCCTCCCGTGGGCCGCCATGCCTTTAACTGCTGGGAATGACAGAAAGAAAGCAGCGGCCTTGATTTCTCAAAACCGCCACCAGTGAATATAAATTAAGCGTGAAAATGGGTCTGCCCAGCAGCGGTTTTTTCTTTTCTACCGCTGGGCAGATCTTTTTTCTTTAGATACATGATAAGAGGAATTTTTGAAGATTCCATAAAGATTTGAAAAATGGACGGACATAAAAGACGTCCATTACACTATCGGAAAATCAGCAAGGAAGTTTCATAGTAACCTTTGCGCCGCCGGTTTCTTTTGAATTTTCTAAAATAAGCTGACCATTATGTTGTTCCATAATCGAATTTGTAATATATAGACCCATACCAAAGTGTAACTTTGAATTGCGGCTTTGATCGCCCATATAGAACCGTTCCTGTGCGTGGCATAATGCCTCTTTAGAAAACCCCGTTCCCTCGTCTGTGACTGAAATTTCCACGAAACCGTTGTTACTCTGAACATCCACATAAAGCGTTCCGCCTTGCGGGGAGTAGTCCAGCCCATTACTGATAACATTCATAATAGCACGTTCTATCAGCACCCTATCAAATTTCAGCATTTGAGGGAGTGAAACAGTATTCATTTGCAGCCGGATTTCTTTTGTCCGGCATAGTGATTCCATATAACCGAACAAGTGCTGCATGAACGCTGGCAAGTCTATACTTTCAATATGGAGCTGATAACCAACCGCCGCCCGTGATATATCAATCAGGGTTTGAATATATGACTGCATCTGGCCGGAGCTTTCCACGACGTAACCAGCGTATAATCGTTGCTCATCATCAAGATTTGTTTCTGTGAGTAAATCAGCATTTCCTTGAATAACCGTCAGAGGCGTTTTCAAATCATGGGCAAGCGCGGCGATTTGCTCTTTCTGTGTCTGTTCGGTTTTCCATTGCCGTTCTAACGAAATTTTCAGATTATCTTTCATATCTGAAAAAGATGCAAGGACATCTTCAAACTCTTTGATTTTGGCGTGTCCTACTTCAAAATCAAGGTTTTGCTTTGAAACCTCCGCAGTTGCTTCAAAAAGCGGGGTCAGTTGTGTACGCAGGTTCTTAGCAAATCTGGCGGTCAGTATGATAATGACCAGCAGCGAATTTACAGCCATCAGGATAAACGCAAGCGTGTCAGGAGATGGAAAATATTCCGGTAGCCATGACACTGTAAATTGAGAACCAATATAATACCTTAAAACGCAAAATTCGTTTTCCCGGACAACAAGTGCAAACTGCCTCCCCGTAGCATATTCAATATATTCTCCCTTTGCGTACAGCAGGGCAATTTCTTTTTCATCATCGTCCATATTGCTGTAAAGCTCATTAAAGTTCTTGTCCAGAATTAAGTAGCCGCATCCCTGTGGAATCACAACCTTTGTAATATCCGGGGCAATCGTCAGCGTTGGAATGATCTCTTTTACCTGCAATTCACTTAGATTTGCTCTTGTAGCTAATCCAGCATTTATAGCAAGTCCCTCCAAACCAAAAGGGACAATAATTGCCGCTACCAGCATGACAATGAGGGAGATAGCAAACTGGCGAAACAATATTTTCAATGTAGGTTTCTTTTTCACTCCCATTTATATCCTATCCCCCATACGGTGCTGATCGGACTTATTTTGAAATGCTCCAATTTCGCACGAATATTTTTTATATGCGTTGAGATCGTAGAGTTATCGCCTATTCCATCAAACCCGAAAACGGCTTCATAGATTTGTTCTTTTGTAAAAACCTGTCCCCGGTTTTTCGCAAGGTATTCACAGATTGAATACTCGCTTTTGGTAAGGGGAACCGGCTGTTCTGAAACATACAGTACCTTTGCGGAAAGGTCAAATCTTATATCAGGCTCAAATGAAAGTGTGCTGTGATGCTCCCTTTTTTCTCTGCGTAAATGTGCCGCGACACGGGCGCGAAGCTCCTGAATACGAAAAGGTTTCGTAATATAATCATCCGCACCGATGCCCAATCCAAACAATATATCTTCCTCTAATGTCTTTGCGGTCAGAAAGAGAATCGGGCAGTCTACCATATTCCTGATCTGTTTGCAAAACTCAAACCCGTCTGTGCCAGGCATCATCACATCCAAAAGAATGAGGTCATAGAAATGCAGCTTTTTGATGTCTACATCATCCGCATTTTGACAGACTGTTATCAAATATCCATCTTTCCCCAAACTGTTCTTAATCAATTCCAAGATAGAAACTTCATCGTCAACTACAAGTAAGTGGGTCAAAAAATCACCTCCCGCCCCATTATACCACATTGTCGAGGTTACTCATCATTATTTTTAATGTCAGCTTTCCGATATTCATTGTTGATATTTACAGCTACGGCATTGCTTATATCCACATCCACAATACTGTAAACGTAGCCGAAACTGAAATCTTCCCCCGCCACATTTTTGAAGCGTTTCGATACCTGCCCGATTTCTTCTTGCAGTTCTGACATTTCAAGACATTCATCCGTTATGGTATATGTCAGGCCGTTATATGAAATTTCATCATAGTTTGCGGCGTTCAGCTCATAATACGGCAGAGATTCATTTAACGCCTTATTTTTATCGGCGGTATCGCGGAGCGCACCGCAGGCCGATAAGCATATAAGACTTACAAGCACAATTACCACGGCAAACAGGCACTTTTTATTCACTGTTTTTACCTCCCTCCCAACCATGAAACCAAACCAAACTGGCAATCAGCAGACAAACAGTGCAGCATACAGAAATAATCATACCGCTGAAAAAATCGGTTTTTACCTGTGCATACAGTTGGGGGCTATCCCATGCAAGCACAGTGTAATCCATAGCACGAACGCCCCAGGCCCAGGGAATATATTTCCATGTAGCGTCACCAAGCCCTGTTATCATAAGGGCAGCTATTAAACTCCCTGCAATTCCCAATCCCATAGATGCACCTTTTCCGAAGCTCATTCCCACAAACAAATGAATCAGGTAAATGGGAAGCATGGTAATCAACAATAGAATCCCTGCTTTCAGGTAAAGGCTTGCCGGAGCATCCCTATATAGTGCAGCGAATGTTCCTAACGCTAAAAATGTTGCGCCAAAAGCACAGATCATCAGAAAACCAAGTTTACCAATATACGTTGCCGTGCGAGATGGGATTGTTCCCAACAAAAGCTGATAATGCCCGGCCTGATTTTCGATCTGAACAACCAGGCCCACAATAATGCCGATCAGAAACGGGAACGCAACGGCCAGCACTTCCAGATAGGCACTGATTTTGGTTGCCAGTTCCCATCTGGATATATGATAGTAACCCGCAAAAATCGCCGCACATATAATCGGAATCATGCTGTGCATATAGAGCAAAATGCTATGTTTACACTTCTGATATTCTGCTTTCCAGCAGCGAACCACAGATACCATAGTTACCCCACCTCCTTTTTCTCAAACCATCTTGCAGTTAAAAATGACAGCGCCGCAAACCAGGCCAGCGAAATGACCAATACAAGTATAATCATCCAAAATGCCATTGCCGTACTCTGATCTGCAACCGGCTCACCATTAGGCAAAATACCTAACACGGAAATCATAAGATGCGGCACCCAGCTATACGGGCAGATCATCCACAAAGAGGTTGTAGCCGTGAAAATCCCTAAAACGCTTCCAAGTCCGGCATTAAGAATAACCGTGACAAAGATACCAACTTTTTTTGATAACCATAAGCACAGCGGAACTTCCCATAGGCTTGCAATGACAATACAAGCTGTTCCGGCCGCAGCCTGCCAAATTCCGATTGTCAGGGGAATTTCGTTGATAACTAATATTGCAAAACCGCCCAACAGATTTAGCGCCAGGAAAATGAAATTCCCCACACAGGAGTAAATACCGGCCACTCCAATTTTTGCTTTCCAGACTTTGTTCTGCGAAACAGGCAATGAAGCAACGGCACGATATTTTAGTTTGCCATTATCCCGCTGTTCAATCAAGGCACAGGTGAGCGTAAGGAATCCAGGATAAAGCAGGATATACCACCAATTATAAGAATTGAGCTGGAACCAAAGAGGGGCAAAAAAGTTCATAAGCGCAGTTACAAACGGGGCCAGAACGATCAGCGTTTTTGTGAAAGTTCTCTTATGCTTTAGGTTCTCTGCCTGAATATATGCCATCTCCATTTAATATCCCTCCTTACCATTTCTGCGAATAACATCCATAAAGAGTTGTTCCAAATCTTCACCGGCGCGAAGCTCTCCCTCATATCCAAGGACGCCGCCAGCAATGATACCCACATGATCTACAATCTGCTGGACTTCTGACAGAATATGGCTGGACAAAATAACTGTAATCCCTTTGCAGGGAAAAGAGCGAATTAACTCTCGAAGTTCCTCAATCCCTAAAGGGTCAAGGCCGTTAGTCGGTTCATCCAGAATCAAAAGCTGGGGACTGTTCAGCAATGCAATAGCAATACCAAGCCGCTGCTTCATACCAAGAGAAAACTGCCCGGCCCGTTTCTTGCCGGTATTCGTGAGCTGGACAATTTGCAATACCTCGTTAATTCGTGCATCGTCCAGGCCGAGCAATGTAGTTCTGACTTTGAGATTTTCGTATGCAGTCAGATTTTCGTAAAGCGGGGGCATCTCAATCAAAGCACCGATATGCTCCAGATCATTCCGCTTCCACGGGTGGCCGTCAAACTCGATGCTTCCCGATGTGGGGCGCAAAATGCCGGTGACCATTTTTAAGATCGTGGATTTGCCAGCCCCATTCGGCCCCAGCAGACCATAAACCGAGTTGCGCCGGATGTTCAGTGACACATTGTTTACCGCCATTTGCCCCTTGAAATTTTTGCAGAGGTCAGTCGTTTTCAAAATCATATCCATATAATCAAGTCCTTTCTTTGATTTTACGGATAGCATACCGGGCAATTTTGAAGATTTCATAAAGATTCCCGAAAACAGAATATGAACAATACACCGTAACCGTGGAGCATATCGCAACAAAGCACCAACCTACGCATTTAGGGCCTTAAAAAGCCCTATATTTCAAGGCTTTTCCCGCATAGTCGGTGGGGTATGTGAGTGTTTTATCCTATCCCCGTCAATACTGGGTTCTAAATGCGTAGGAACAGGCAAAAAGAAAAGACGCCGGACGCAAGCGGCCACATGGCCGCCGCGCCCGGCGTCTGCTGTTATTTATTCGTTCTCGTCTGTGAAATAGAATTTCTGGCTGTCATAGTCAGAATCCGTCATACGTTTCAGCTTGGAAAGGGTCTGCTGGGCCAGCGTCCACATATCCCCGTCCATACCCGGCATGGCTGCGGTGATCTTGCCTATCGTCCTGCGTCGGTTTGCGTTGTGGTACATACAGATCAAATTTTCTTCTTCCACGGTAAAGTGCATCATTCCTCATACCTCCAATTCATTTTTCTTGGTTCTGGCCGCCGCCTTTTTCGGGCTGGTGGCCTGTTTGCTGTCGGCAAGCTGCTTGCGGATAGATGGCCGGGGCTTGCGAATACTCACATCACGGAGCTCATCTTTGTTAATCATGGCATATACCCCGTGTCGGTCTTTTATGCTGGTAAAGCACAGGGACTTATAGGGCAGCATGGCAAAGAGCCGGTCACTGTCCTTGGTGGAAGCCAGTGCGTCAAAGTGCGGTGAGATCTCCACCATAAAATGTGTCTTGTTGGGGCTGTTGGGCGCGGACAGATCTTTCAGCTTATCCACGATGCGCCGGGCCTCGGTTTCAATCCGGCTGTCATGCAAAGCCGTAACGTGGGCTTTGAAGTCGCCGGGGACGGCCTGCCCCCGCGCAAGATGATGGGCATCGATTCCGAGGGTATGTTGATCTCCGCCGTGCATGAGGAAAATGGCCACGAGGGCCTGAACTTGCTGATGGTGGACAGCCGCATTCCCGCAGGCGCCAAGCTGTACTAAATTGGGCCCACAGTGTGCCTTCATGAAAAAGGCATATTAAGGCAACATCGCACAATTCCCGCCTGACGGCTTAAGCACCGTTCCGGCGGCTGCGGCATGGCATCTGCGTTGCCAAAATGCTCGATAATACACAAAGTATTATCTGTGCTTTTGGCTTAGCATCTGCCGCACCTCACTCGCCGTATCGGCACTTAGAATTATGCGGTATTGCCTTAAAAAGAAAAAAGCTAACGCCAGCCCCGCAGAAGCATTTCTGTGGGGCTGGTTTGTTTCTGTGCTTATATCCCGCCGGGGGCCGGTTTGATTCATAAATTCGTGCAAAACGGCAGTGCTTCTTGGAAATACTGCCGCTTTCGTGCTATACTGTAAATGGCACTCCGGCAGGAAAGGAGTGCCGAAAAAAACGAAAAATCCACCCGATAGGAGCCAATCGCATGACCAAAATTATTCACTGTGCAGATTTGCATCTGGATTCCCCCATGGAAACACATTTAACAGAGGCACAGGCATCCACCAGAAACACCGAGATCATTCACTCTTTTTTGCGGCTGACGGAATACGCTGCACAGAATGCCGTCAGCGCCGTGATCATTGCGGGCGACTTGTTTGACGGCGAGCGCGTGAAAACCAGAACCGTGGATGAAATTTTGGATGCCATGGGCCGCACCCCCGGGGTGGACTATCTTTATCTTGCGGGCAACCACGATGAAGCCTCGAATGCATTTGCGGACCGTGATATTCCGCAAAACCTGAAGCTTTTTGGCCAAAGCTGGCAGAGCTTTGCCTATAACGGCGCAGTGATCTCGGGCATTGAAATGAGCCGTGCCAATGCGGAATCACTGTATCAGAACATTCCGCACAGCGAGGGCGCGGTGAATATTGTTGCCATGCACGGGCAGGTGGGCACAGCCTGCGGTGAGGATATGGTCAACCTGAATCTTTTGAAAAACCGCGGCATTGATTATCTGGCGCTGGGCCATATCCACACCTATGCCTGCCAGACACTGGACGGCCGCGGTGTCTACTGTTATTCCGGCTGCTTAGAAGGGCGCGGGTTTGATGAATGCGGCCCCAAGGGCTTTGTGCTGCTGCGCGTGGAGGGCGGCCGCATACAGCATGAATTCGTTCCGTTTTCCTGCCGACAGCTGCACCGCCTGCCGGTGGATATCGGCGGCCTTGCCAAAAATTCGCAGATCGCACAAAAGATCCAGCAGGCAGCGCAGCAGATTCCGGCCGACGACATGGTGGAGATCCTTTTGACCGGCGAAGTTGACCCCACAGCCAATATCGCGGTTTCGTATCTGCAAAATCTGCTCAGGCCCCGATTCTTTTTCTCCAAGATCAAAAACGAAACGCGTATGCGCATTGACCCGAACGATTACAAAAATGATATTTCGTTAAAAGGTGAGTTTATTCGCTTGGTGCTGGCCAGCGATGCCAGCAATGAGGATAAGGCGGCCATGATCCGCACCGGCCTGCAGGCACTCACGGGAGAGGAGATCACATTATGAGGCTGATCAGATGTCATATTGAAAACTTCGGTGTGCTTTCCGATTTCGATTTTGCGTTTTCCGCCGGGCTAACCACGATCTGCCGCCCCAACGGCTTTGGCAAAAGCACCTTTGCGGCGTTCATTAAGGCCATGCTGTACGGCTTTCCCCGCACAGGGGCCCGCAGCATCGTGGAAAATGAACGAAAGCGCTATGACCCATGGCAGGGGGGAAAATATGGCGGCTTTTTGGAATTTGAAGCCGGGGGCACTGCCTATCGTGTTACCCGCTATTTTGGCAAAACCGCAGCCAAGGATACATTTTCTTTGATCGACCTTACCACGCGCCAGCCTTCGTTACGCTTTTCGGAAAAACTGGGCGAGGAACTGTTTCAGCTGGATGCAGAGTCGTTTGCCCGCAGCACCTATATGCCGCAGCTGCAAAGCGGTGAAATGCAGGCCACGGCCTCGATCCGCACCAAGCTGAGCAATTTGGTGGACGATACAAACGATCTGAACAATTATGACACCGCAGAAAAAAAGCTGCGGGAATACCGCACCCAATACCGTGCCTACCGGGGCACGGGCGGCAGCATTCAAAAACTGGAAAATCGCTGTCATGAGCTGGATGAGCAGAAGTTTCAGGCAGAACAGCAAAAACCGCAGCTGTACCGCCTGAATGAAGAGATCGAAGCATTGCGGGGCAAAATGGAAGCCAAAACCAATGCGGTTCACACACTGCGTGAAAAGATCCGCTTGGCATCGGATCAGAAGTCCCGCTCTGCGCTGCAAAAACAACAGCAGGAATTGCTGGACAGCATGGAAAAAAGCAGCCGGTACCTGCGGGAAATGGATGAAAATTACCCGGCGGGGTATCCCACGGGGGATGAGATCAAAACCGGACGGGAAAATTTAAGCACGATCCGCCAGCAAGCGCAGCGCCTGCAGGAACTGACCTTCAGCGATGCCGACAAAAAATTACTGGAAACAGAAAAACAGTGGTTCGCAGATGCCGAAAAAACCGCACAGGATATAGAGAAATGCGATAGCTGGTGCAAACAGCTGGCGGGCGCGTCGGCAAAGCTCCATGCGCAAATGCTGCCGGAAGAGCTGGAGCGGCTGCAAACACTGTCGCAGCAGTTTGCCTGCGGGGCCCCGGCCGAAGAAGAATTGCAGGCCTGCACAGAGGCGGCAGACCGGCTGAATGCCGCGCAGCAGCAGCTTGCGGGGCTTACGGTTTCCGCACAGGAGCAGCAGTCACTGCGTGAGCTGAAAGAGCTGTTTCAAAACGGCGTGCCCACACAGGCCCTTCTGGCAGACTGCGAACAGCAGCAGCGTGAGCGCGATCTTTTGGCGCAAAGCCGCGCGGCACACGGGCTTACCGAGGAGGAACAAAAGAAATATCAGGCTTTGCAGCGCACGTTTGCTTCCGGTGTGCCATCGGAAAAAGAAATTCACGATAAGCAAAACGCCTGCCGCCGCATAGAGGCGCTTACCGCAAAAAAGAACACCCGCACCGCAGTTGTGCAAAGCACATCCCCCTCGGCAGAGCAGAAAGCATCCCCCATGCCGACAGCCTGCGGCATTGCAGGCGTGCTGCTGCTTGCAGTGGGCGTGGCTTGCTTTGTGCTGGGCCGATCCGTGCCCGGCATTCTGCTGGTAGTGGCCGGGTTTGCCGCGCTGCTGGGGGCATTCTGGCTGCATACACAAAGCCTGTTGGCCCGCACGCAGGGCCCACAGACATCGGTGATCACCGCAAGCACAATCACCGACGAGGAAAATCAAGAGCTGTACGATCTGCAGCACGGGCTCGACGATTTTCTGCTGCGCTTTTACAAGGACGCTGCGCAGCCGGAGGAAAAACTGGTTCAGCTTTTGCTGGATAGCAGGGCTTTTGCGGAGCTTGGCCAAAAAATAAGCAGCGCAGAGGAGCAACTGCTGGATATTGACCGCAAAATCGAGGAAAAAAATCAGTCGCTTCGGGCAGTTTTTGCCCGCTATTACCCGCAGGATGCTTACCGAGATTCCTTTGTGCAGCAGCTTCGTGAAAGCAGCCGCCGATACGATCAGTTCATCGGGCAGGTGCGTAATGTGGTGGACCGGAGAAATAACCTGGAAAAGGAAATGGCGGCATACCGCGACTCCATCACCGCGCTGCTGCAGCGGTATACGCCGCTGGTTTTAGAAAAGGATCTGCGGCAGGCGCTGCGCGAACTTGCCGATGCAAGCCGTGATTACCACTCCCTTACGGAAAAAAAGCAGAAAATGCTGCAGGGAAACGCCAGCGATCAGGCACTTGCACGATCGCTGAAACAAAGCATTCAAAGCACGCTGAACGCCTACCATGCGCTTGACCCTGCACTGCCGCCGGACAGCTGCCTGCAGGCGCTTCGCAAACGCTTCGAGCAATACCGGCAGGCCCGTGAACGGCTGGAACGCTATTGGCAGGAGCACCATGCAGCCCAGATGCGCAAAACCCAGGCTGAAAATGAAATAAAGCAGCTTCTTGCAAAATATCGGCTGCAGGGCGACACCCCGGAGCGGCTGCTGGATATGGCAGACGAGGACATTCGCGGCCGCCGGGATATGCAGAAAACACTTGCGGATACGCGGCGTAAACTGGCAGAATTTCAGGCAGAAAACCCCGGCATCGCGCAGGCGGCGGAGCCCCAAACAGAGCCCCGGCCTGACCCGGAGATTTTGCAGAACGCCGAGCAGCAGCTGCAAAACAGCATCGATCAGGAAATGGAGCCCCACCTGCGAGAGCTTCGCCAGCAGCGCGACAGGCTTCGCCGTGTGGTGGAAAGCATTCCGGCATGGGAAGATGAAATGGCACGCCTGCAGGCAGAGTGTGAGGAACAGCGCAAAAAATGCGATCTGGCCGATCAAACTCTGGATCTGCTGCGGCAGGCCAAGGATGATCTTGCCGGAAATTATGTGGGAAAAGTGGAGCGCGGATTTGAAAAATACGCCAACACGCTTTTGGGCAATCAGCTGGGAACGGTGATGGTGGATAAGGATCTAAAGCTGTACATGGACGAAAAAGGCGCAGCCCGCGAGCTGGGCAGCTTCAGCGCCGGCACAGCAGACAGCATGGCGCTGTGTATGCGCCTTGCGCTGATCGATGCTTTGTTCGGCAAGGAAAAGCCGTTTTTGATTCTGGACGATCCCTTTGTGAATCTGGACGATGCGCACACGGAACGGGCCCTGGAAATGCTGAAAAAAATTGCACAGGAACAGCAGGTTTTGTATCTGGTATGCAACACGAGCCGACAGGCGTAAACCAATAAAAATCCAGAAAGAGGTGAAGGCTCTCATGAAAAAAAGAGTGTGTATTTTGATGGGAAGCCCCCGAAAAAACGGCAACACCATGCAGCTTTTGCAGCCGTTTATGCAGCAGCTGCAGCAAAGCGGCTGCGAATGTGAACTGATCTGGCTGTATGATAAAAACATTCAGCCCTGCCGTGCCTGCCGATGCTGCCAGAAAGACCATTCGATTTTTGGCTGCGCGATCCGGGACGATATGCCGGATATTTTTGACAGCGTGCTGCAATGTGATCTTTTGGTGCTGGCCACGCCGATCTATTCATGGTATTGCACCCCGCCCATGAAATCTGTGCTGGACCGCCTTGTTTACGGCATGAACAAATACTACGGCGAGCAAAAAGGCCCTGCGCTGTGGGCGGGAAAAGCCCTTGCACTGGTAACGACCTGCGGCTATCCGCCCGAAAAAGGCGCCGACCTGTGGGAAAGCGGCATCCAGCGCTATTGCAAGCACTCGCAGCTTCAATATGCAGGCATGCTGGCCGAGCATGACCCCGGCTACAGCAAGGTGTTTATGAGCCCCGAAAAAGCAGAGCGTGCCGCGCAGTTTGCCGCTAAACTGGCCGGGCTGTAATGCCCGCAGCCATACGGTAGCAGGGCGTGGGGGTCTTGAAACCATGGCGCTTTGCGGCCAAATGCAAAGGAAAATGGCAAAAAAACGCCGCAGGCAAAAGCCTGCGGCGTAGTACAGATGGCACTGCAGTCTGATACCGGACATCGTTGGCGCTGTGATCAGCGCAGCTTGGATGAAGCTGTTGGGGCCTGAGGCGATACCGCATAATTCTAAGTGCCGATACGGTGAGCGAGGTGCAGCAGATGCTAAGCCAAAAGTGCAGATAATACTTTGCGCATTATCGAGCGCTTTTGCAACGCGAATGCCGTGCCGCAGCCGCTGGAGCGGTGCTTAAGCCGTCAGGCGTGAATTGTGCGGTGTTGCCTTAACTAAGGCAGTAAGGTGGGAGCCGGGTTGCAGCCCGGCTCCCTTACTCCTATTGTAGAACCTATAAAAAGAAAAGAGCTTAGAATCTTTCGATTCTAAGCTCTTTCTGCTGGTGCGAGAGATGGGACTTGAACCCACACGCCTAAACACACGCACCTCAAACGTGCCTGTCTGCCGATTCCAGCACTCTCGCATGACTGCAAGATGTATTTTACCACAACACACACCCAAAAGTCAATAGTTTTCCGGCGAAAAGCCCGCAAAACATTTTGCGGGCAGGGCATACGCCCGCCCCCGCCCTTATATTTATATAGAATAAAGGGGGCATGGGGAATGAAACACTACAAAAAAGCAGGGCGTGTGTTCTGGTGCCATCTGGCCGAAACAGCGGTTTTGGGGGCGCTGCTGCTGTGTGTGGGGACTGTGCGCGGGCACAGGGTATGTACGCAGCATGATATCACCCGCATTCCGGACACATCGTTTCAAAGCTATGCCGCCCCGGCGGCAGCGAATGTAACCGGCACAGGGCAAAAAATTGTGTGCCTTACTTTTGACGATGGCCCCAGCAGCACCACACCGCTGGTGCTGGAAACTTTGCGGCAAAAGCAGGTGCCTGCAACCTTTTTTGTGATGGCGGCGGATAACAACCGCAAATATCTGCCGTTGATACAAACCGAAGCCGACAACGGACATCAGATCGCACTGCACACGGCCTCGCACGAATACAAAAAAATCTATCAAAGCCCTGAAAGCTATTGGCAGGATATCACAGAGCTTTTGCAGGCCATCTCGCCCTATACCGACACCGAAAAGATCCGTTATCTGCGATTTCCGGGGGGAAGCACCAACACCGTAAGCCGCAAATACGGCGGCAGCGATATTATGAAGCGCCTGAAAGCACAGGCACAGGAAAAGGGCTATCGCTATATCGACTGGAATGTGTGTGCCGAGGATGCAGCAGGCGGCCACCCAAGCGCCGAAGAAATTTACCGCAATATTCTGCGCGAGGCGCAAAATCAAACCGTGTGCGTGGTTTTGATGCACGATACCGCCGCCACGAAAAACACAGCCAAAGCGCTGCCCGATGTGATCGATTGGTTTCGCGAGCAGGGATACCGTTTTTGCACGGTGGAACAAATGGATCAATTGTGTACGCAAAGCCCGCCGAATTCGTGAATATACAGTAAACAAAGGGCGAAAGGAATTGCAAAAAGCACGGTTTGCGTATATAATAAAAAAGATTATTCTGGTCATTTTATCTGCGGTGATGCCCCGCGCAAAAACCGCATTTCAGCTGCGGCAAGCAGCAGATAAGGCGCAGGCAAGTGCGCCGATAAAGCCCAAAAAGCAGCTGGGGCCCGGGCACCCCTTTGCGTTGGCCAAGCGCCGATGCAGCCAAAACCCCAAGGAGGTTTTTGATTATGTGTGGAATTGTTGGATATGTAGGCGGATATGACTGCAAGGATGTGCTGATGGAAGGGCTTTCCAAGCTGGAATACCGCGGCTATGATTCGGCCGGCGTAGCATTGCACATGGACCGCGATATCACGGTGGTAAAAGCAAAAGGCCGCCTTGCCGTGCTGAAGGAAAAGCTGGAAAGCGAAAACCTGCCTGTGTGCCACTGCGGCATCGGCCATACCCGCTGGGCTACCCATGGCGTGCCCAGCGATGTAAACAGCCACCCGCACTCTACGCCGCGAGTTTCCATTGTACACAACGGTATTATTGAAAACTACGGGAAACTGAAGGAAGATCTGATCAAAAAGGGCTATGAATTTGTGAGCGAAACCGACACCGAGGTGCTGGTAAAGTTGATCGATTCCTGCTATACCGGAGACCCCTTGCTGGCGCTCACCCGGGCACTGGCACTGGTGCGCGGCAGCTATGGCCTGGCAGTGCTGTTCAAGGATTTTCCTGATATCGTATATGCTGCCCGCCGGGAAAGCCCGCTGATCGTGGGCTTTGGCAAGGGGCAGAACTTTGTGGCCAGCGATGTGCCCGCGCTGCTCAAATACACCCGCGAGTATGCCGTGCTGGACGAAGGCGATATCGCGGTGCTTACCCGGGATAAGATCGACTTTTACAACGAGTTCGGCACGCCGGTGGAAAAAAATCACCTGACGGCAGATTGGGATATGGAAGCAGCCGAAAAGGGCGGCTTTCCGCATTTCATGCTGAAAGAGATCTACGAGCAGCCCGAGGCAATCCAAAAAACCGTGGGCCCGCGTGTGCAAAACGGCCTGCCGGATCTGCGCATTCCGCAGCTGAGCGATGAAGCGCTGGCAAAAATCGGCCGGGTGCATCTGGTGGCCTGCGGCACAGCCATGCACGCCGGCATGGTGGGGAAAACCGCCATCGAAAAGCTGGCCCGTGTGCCTGCCGTTACCGAGATCGCCAGCGAATTCCGCTATCGTGACCCCATTTTGAGCCCTGAGGATCTGGTGATCATTATCAGCCAATCCGGCGAAACCAGCGACACCAAGGCCGCTTTAGAGCTTGCCAAGCAGCGCGGCTGCAAGGTGCTGGCCATTGTGAATGTGGTGGGTTCGTCCATTGCGCGCGCAGCCGACTATGTGCTGTACACCTATGCAGGGCCCGAGATCGCAGTGGCTTCCACCAAGGCTTATATGGTGCAGCTGAGCGTTTTGTATCTGTTTGCCATGCGTTTGGCCATGGCAAAGGGCAAGCTGGATGAGGCACAGGCGCGCCGCCTGACTGCCGAGCTGCTGCAGACCGGCGAAAAGATCAATGGCATTCTGGAAAACTGTGACCAGATCAAGTTTCTGGCCAGCAAATTTATGAATGCCTCAGACCTGTTCTTTATGGGCCGCGGCTTTGACTATGCACTTTCGCTGGAAGCCAGCTTAAAGCTGAAGGAGATCAGCTACATTCATTCCGAGGCCTATGCCGCCGGTGAGCTCAAGCATGGCACCATCAGTCTGATCGAACAGGGCACCCCGGTGATCGCGCTGGCCACCCAGAAGGATATTTACGAAAAAACCATTTCCAATATCAAAGAAACCAAGAGCCGCGGCGCCAACACGCTGCTGTTCACCACACAAAACCAGCCTGTGCCGGACGGCGTGGCCGACTATGTGGTGCGCCTGCCCGAATTTGAAGAGCTGTTTATGCCCATGCTGCTCATTGTGCCGCTGCAGCTGTTTGCCTACTATGTCAGTGTGCTGCGGGGCTGCGATGTGGATAAACCCCGCAATCTGGCAAAAAGCGTTACTGTGGAATAACAAACGGAGCATCAAATAAAAATGGAACCGAACAACGAAAAATTCAAGCTGAGCGAAAACTTTTTCTCCAACCTCATGCTGGTGGTGATCGGCGTTTTGTGCTATATGGGAATTTCCCATTTCGACACCGTGTGGGGCGTTTTGAAAGGCGGATGGGCCATTTTGGCCCCCTTTGTGTGGGGTGCAGTCATCGCCTATCTGCTGGATTTCATTGTGCGCGCGCTGGATCGCGGCCCTTTAAAAGAGCGCCGCGCGCTGCGTGTGCTGCTGGCCTATGTGATCGCATTTTTCTGCATCGGCGCACTGCTGATGCTGTTGGTGCCGCAGCTGGTCAGCAGCGTAAAAATGCTGGTTACCAGCATTCCGGATTATTTCAATTCGATGGATGCATATATTTCGGCACTGCAAACGCACATGGCTGATTCGGCCCAGCTGGAAAAGCTGCTGGGCTCTTACGAGCAGGCCCTTAAAACCATTACCGAAGCGGTTTCCGGGGTGTTCCCGCGGGTGATCAACTACGGCATGGCACTGGGCAGCGGCTTAGTGAGCAGCATCACGGCACTGATGTTTTCGGTATATATGCTGCTGGACAAAGAAAAGCTGCTCAAGCAGATGAAAAAGCTGGCGTTCACATTTTTGCCCGAGCGGCACGCCCGCCGTGTGCTGCGTGTGCTGGCCCGCACCAACCAGACCTTTGGCGGCTTTATCGGCGGCAAAATCCTGGACAGCCTGATCATTGGCGTGCTGTGCTTTATCATTTGCGCAGTGCTGCGCATTCCCTATGCACTGCTCATCAGCGTGGTGGTGGGCTGCACCAATGTGATCCCGGTATTCGGCCCGTTTTTGGGGGCCATTCCCTGCGCTTTCATTTTGCTGATCGTAAATCCGTTCAGCGCACTGGAATTTTTGATCATGATCCTCATTCTGCAGCAGTTTGACGGCAATGTGCTGGGCCCCAAAATTCTGGGCGAATCCACCGGCCTTTCGGCCCTGTGGGTGCTGTTTGCCATTATCGTGGGCGGCAAAATGCTGGGCTTTGTGGGAATGCTGATCGGTGTGCCCACCTTTGCGGTGGTGTACTCGCTGGTAGCGGAATACACCGATATCCGTCTGGGCCGAAAGGGAATCGATGCCCAGGGCAACCCTGTTCCGCGCACCGAGCCCGTGCAGGAAGATGATTCGGATATGAAGCTGGCACCGTAAAAGAAAACAACACACTGCCCTGACCATGCTGCCGGGGCAGTTTTTTGCGGAACGGATCATTTGCGGAACGGATCACAAGAAAAAAGGATTTTGGAATGCTGTTTAATTCGCTTAAATTTGCGCTGTTTTTTCCGTGTGTAACGGCGGGCTATTTTGTCCTGCCGCACAGGCTGCGCAATCTGTGGCTTTTGGGCTGCAGCTATCTGTTTTATATGTGCTGGAACCCCCGCTATGCATTGCTGATGCTGGCCAGCACCGCCATTACATGGGCGGCGGGAATGGCCATGAAAAACGCCGGAAAGGCCAGAAAAAAGCGTGTGCTGGCCCTGGCGGTGGTTTTGAATCTGGCTATTTTATTTTTGTTCAAATACGCCGGCTTTGTGCTGGACAACATCAACGCCGTACGCCATGCACTCGGCCTGCAAAGTGTATTTACCGGATTTCAGCTTTTGCTGCCGGTGGGTATCAGCTTTTATATTTTCCAGGCCGTTGGCTACGCGGCCGATGTATACCGGGGCGAGGTGGAGCCTGAAACCAGCTTTTTGCGCTATGCGCTGTTTGTCAGCTTTTTTCCGCAGCTGGTGGCGGGCCCCATTGAGCGAAGCCGCAATATGCTGCCGCAGTTCCGCGAGGTGCATCACTTTGACTATCAGCGCTTCCGCTCGGGGCTGGTGCAAATGCTGTGGGGCTATATTCAAAAACTGGTGATCGCCGATCGCCTTGCCCTGCTGGTGGACGGCGTGTATGCAAATCTGGCGCAGCAGGGAACGGTTTCGCTGCTGTTCGCAGCCGTGTTTTTTGCGGTGCAGCTTTACTGCGACTTTTCGTCCTACAGCGATATTGCCATTGGCGCAGCGCGCATCATGGGCTTTGACCTGATGCGCAACTTCAACAGCCCCTATCTCTCGCTTTCGCTGGGCGAATTCTGGAATCGCTGGCATATCAGCCTTTCCACATGGCTGCGCGACAATGTGTACATTCCGCTGGGCGGTAATCGCAAGGGAATACTGCGCACCTGCTTAAACCTGCTGGCGGTGTTTCTGGTAAGCGGCATCTGGCACGGTGCCGCGTGGACTTATGTGGTTTGGGGCGGGCTGCACGGCCTTTGGATGGCGGCCTCGCGCCTGAGCCAGAACCTGCGCACCAGCGTGTGCAAAGCGCTGCACATTGACCGACAGGGAAAACTGCACCGCTTTTTGTGCTGGCTGCTCACCTTTGTGTTTGTCAGCGGCGCGCTGGTGATCTTTCGTGCCGACAGCCTTTCGCAGGCCATGCAGTTTTACCGCGGCCTTCTGCATTGGAGTGCCATGCCGTTTGTGGGCGGCTTTGAGGCGCTGGGCATGGATCGGGCGGATTTTGTGGTTTCCTGTTTGGCCGTGGCGGCTTTGTTTGTGTGCGATTGGCTGCGTTGTAAAAAAGGCCCGCTCACCCCGCAGCTGCTGGCAAAGCCCGTGGCCCTGCAATGGGCCGTGCTGCTGGCCGGCATTTTGCTGGTGGTGGTGTTTGGTATGTACGGTGAGGGCTATGTGGAAAAGCCCTTTATCTACTTCCAATTCTAATGTGCATCAAAATGGATAGGGCAATACCGCATCATTCTAAGTGCCGATGCAGCGAGCGAGAAGTGCAAGCTGCTAAGCAAAAAGAGAAGACAATACTTTGTGTATTATCGAGCATTTTTGCAACGCAGATTGTGCTTCGCAGCCGCGGCAGCGGTGCTTAAGCCGTCAGGCGGGAATTGTGCGGTGTTGCCGAAGAAAGTAAACGGAGAATCATGAAAAAAATCTTTTCCATTTCCCGGGTGGGTCTACGGCATCTGGCGGCGCTGGCAGCGTTTTGTGCGCTGGCGCTGGGCATGATCGCTTATACGGACAGAGTGCTCTGGGATAAAAACGGCACGATCATGGGATTTTACGAAGAACCAAAAAATTCTGTGGATGTGATCTATGTGGGCGGCAGCCACACCAATGCGGCCGTTTCGCCCACGCAGATCTACGAGGAATACGGCACCACCGGCTATGTGCTGTATTCCTGGAGTCAGCCCATCTGGACAGCCTATCATTACACGCTGGAGGCACTGAAAACCCAGAAGCCCAAGGTGGTGGTGGTGGATGTGTTCGGCATGGTGTACGGCAACACCTACATGACGGATGTGGATATGAACTCAGTCAGCGATGATTACTCGCTGCTCATTCCGCCCAGCCTGAACCGCATACAGCTGGCAATGGCCATGAGCCGCTGCCAAACCGAGCACAAGCCTTTTTATCGCTATGCCTCGTTGCTGCGCTATCACAACCGCTGGAAAGCCCTCACCAAACAGGATCTGCTTTGGCCGCTGCAAAGCTACCGCACCACCGGCAAGGGCTTTGGCCCTTTGTATACCACCGAAAGCTATCAGCTGCATCAGCCCGCCGATATCACGCCCAATGGCGAGGCGGCCTATGCGTGGAGCAAGGTGTACCTGCAAAAGCTGGTGGAGCTGAGCAAGCAGCAGGGATTTCAGCTGGTGGCTGTGAATTTTCCGTATATTGCCGAGGATATTGAATACGATATTTTTGCCTGGACCCGCCAGTACTGTGAGGAAAACGGTGTGCCGTTCCTGGACTATCTGCTGGAGGATACAGCGGCGCAGGCCGGGTTTGATTACGAAACCGATATGGCAGAGCACGCCCATGTAAACTATAAGGGCGCTGCCAAGCTGACGGCGCATTTGGGAAAATTTCTGCACGACAACTATGCGCTGCCCGACCATCGGGGCGAGGCTGCCTATGCACAGTGGGAAAGCGATGCTGCCTTTGAACGCCGTAATCTGAAGGATATGGACCTTTGTATGACCAGTGACCTGAACGAGCTGCTCACCAAGGCTATGACACCGGACTATGTGGTGCTTTTGGCAACCTGCGGCGATCTGACTGCGGCAGACAGCACGGCCGTGGCGGCTGCACTGGAAAATCACGGCATTTCAGCCCAGTGCTTTGCACAGCCGGGCTGGCAGATGGTGGCTTCTTACAGTGCCGACAAGGGCGTTATGCAAACAACCTTTGGCCCGGGGCAAACGGGCACGCTGCAGGCACTGTTGGAGGATGGAAGCGGCCTGACGGTATCCTCTGACGGAAATGCTGCGGTGCAGCGTGCCGGGGATGCCAAAACCGGCGAACCGGCGGATCAAAGCCGCAATCGCCCGGGGCTGAATATCGTGGTGGCCGATGCTGCCACGGGCAAGCTGGTTTACAGCGTAAGCTACAGCACGCTGCACGATTATACGGCCTATACGGCGTAATCAAGCAAAAGAACAGGAGAATGTGTTTATGTGGTTTGAACAGGCAGTGGTTTATCAGATCTATCCCTTGGGATTTTGCGGCGCGCCCGGGCAAAATGGGGGAGAGCAGTCGCACTCAATCACAAAGATCAAGGATTGGGTGCCGCATATTTTGGCCACAGGGGCAAACTGTGTGCTGCTGAACCCGGTGTTCCAAAGTGATCGCCACGGTTATGATACCCGCGATTATTTTACAGTGGACTGCCGCCTTGGCACCAATCAGGATCTGGCCGATGTGTGTGATGCCCTGCACGCCGCAGGCATCCGTGTGGTGCTGGATGGTGTGTTCAACCATGTGGGGCGCGGCTTCTGGGCGTTTCAGGATGTACAGAAAAATCGCAGGGAAAGCCCTTATAAAGACTGGTTTTACCTGAATTTTGACGGCAATACGGAATACAACGACGGCTTTTGGTACGAAGGCTGGGAAGGGCACAACGAGCTGGTAAAGCTGAACCTGCGAAACCCGGCGGTGACGGAGCATCTGATGCAGGCCGTGCGTGAGTGGGCGGCACAGTATCACATTGACGGCCTGCGGCTGGATGTAGCCTATTGTCTGGATCCGGATTTTCTGCGCACACTGCGCCGATTTGCCAACGAGCAGGGCGATTTCTGGCTTTTGGGCGAAACCCTGCACGGCGATTATAACCGCTGGGCCAACGAGGAAATGTGCCATAGTGTGACCAATTATGAGTGCTATAAGGGCCTTTATTCCAGCTTCAACAGCATGAACCTGTTTGAGATCGCACACAGCTTGAACCGTCAGTTCGGCCCTGAGCCGTGGACGCTTTATAAGGGCAAACATCTGCTCAGCTTTGCCGACAACCACGATGTGGGGCGCATTGCCACGGTGCTGCAAAACCCGGCCCATTTGCCGTTGGTGTATGGGCTGCTGTTTGCCATGCCGGGGATTCCGGCCATTTACTACGGCAGCGAGTGGGGCGCACAGGGGGCCAAACAGCCCGGCTCGGACGATGCGCTGCGCCCCTGCTTTGCCCAGCCGCTGCAAAACGAGCTGACGCAGTTTATAGCAGCCTGTGCCAAGGCGCACACCCAAAGCGAGGCCTTATGCTATGGCAATTACCGCAATTTGCAAATTACCAACCGCCAGCTGGTTTTTGAGCGCTGCGCCCAAGGCGAGCGCGTGATCGTGGCCGTGAATGCAGAGGACAAGCCCTTTGCGGCAAGCTTCGATGCCCGTGCGGGCAGGGGAGTGGACCTTTTGAGCGGAACCGAACACGATTTTGCGCAAAACGAGCTGCCGCCCTACAGCATTGCATATTGGAAAATTACGGATTAAGGCAGCACCGCCTTGAACAAAAGCCAGAGCCTGCGTTTTTTAGATGCAGGCTCTGGCTTTTTATGGATACAAAACAAAAAAGCACCGCCCAAAATCAGGCGGTGCTTTAAAAATATGCTCTTTACAATGAAAGCAACAATAGATTAGTCGCTCACATAGGGCATCAGGGCAACGTGACGTGCGCGCTTGATAGCGACAGTCAGTGCACGCTGATGGAAAGCGCAGGTGCCGGTGACACGGCGGGGAATGATCTTAGCGCGCTCGCTAACATACTTACGCAGACGGGGAACGTCCTTGTAATCGATAGTGTCCATACGATCCACGCAGAAGCTGCAAACCTTCTTGCGGCCGCGATGCATGGGGCGAGAAGAACGATCGGATTTCTCAAAAGCCATTGCTTGTTACCTCCTGTTAAGATTTGATTCTGTTTCAATTAGAAAGGCAGATCTTCGTTGTCGTCAATCACAGCAAAGTCTTCGCTGCTGCCAGCCGAATAGCTGGGCGCGGCATCCTGCACGGCGGGGCGGCTGTAACCGCCTGCGGCAGGAGCAGCGGGGGCGGCAGGTGCATAACCTGCGGCACCGGAAGCGGAGCCCTGGCCGTTTGTGCGAGGAACAAAATTGATCTGGTTAGCAACCACTTCTACAGCAGTGCGGTTGTTGCCGTTTTTGTCCTGATACTGGCGGGTCTGCAGGCTGCCTTCCACAACGATAGGGCTACCCTTCTGGAAGTACTTGCTCACAAACTCGGCCTGCTGACGCCATGCGACAATGTCGATAAAATCGGCCTGACGCTGCTCACCCTGACGGGCAAAGTTGCGGTCAACAGCAATTCGGAAAGATGCTACGCTGGTTCCCTGAGGGGTCTGGCGCAGCTGAGGATCCGCCACAAGGCGACCCATCAAAACAACAACATTCAGCATTTTGTCCTCCTGCGGGCGAAAACTTATTCAGCCTCGGCTACGATCATAGTACGCAGAACACCGTCGGTGATCTTGTACACACGATCCAGCTCAGCGGGGAAGGCGGGCTCACTGGTGAACTTAATCACAGTGTAGACACCCTCAACCTCGTCGTTGATGGGGTAAGCAAGACGCTTCTTGCCCCACTCGTCAACAGAATCAATGGTACCGTTTGCCTCGATCAGAGACTTGAACTTGCCCACCAGAGCGGCGGTAGCCTCTTCATCGAGAGCAGCGCTGGTAACCAGCATGGTCTCGTATTTTGCCATAATCTGTACACCTCCTTTTGGACTTATGACCCACGGCAAACACCATGGGTAAGGAGCACATTATTGCATAATGTGCATACGCACCTCAAAGTGCGACAACTAATTATAACAGTGCATTACGGCAATGTCAACTGTTTTTTTGCTTTTTACAAATATTTTTTACTGGAAACCCGCAGCATTCAAAAAACGCATAAAGGTGCTTTCGCCCTCAGAAGTCTGCTTAAACACGCCGGCATCCTCCAACACATGGGAGAACACCAGCCCGATCTCACGCTGCACGGTCTCGGCGGCCTCGGCAGGGGAAAGGGAAGTGCCGTATCGGGCGATCAGCTGATCGATCCAATCGGCGTGTACGGCCAGCGTGCTGCCCTCGGTGCGGCTTTCGTTGGGGGCCTTGCCGGTGAGAATATCGCAGATATCGGCGCTCTGCTGCTTCAAGCGGCTGGGCAGAATGGCCAGACCCATGACTTCGATCAGGCCAATGTTTTCTTTTTTAATGTTATGCCACTGAGGATGCGGGTGGAAAATGCCGTCGGGATATTCTTCGCTGGTGCGGTTGTTGCGCAGCGCCACATCCAGCACATAAGTACCATCCTCTTCACGGTGCAGAATGGGCGTTACGGTGTTGTGAGGCGTATCGCCGCTGAAGGCGCGAATGTCGGCGCTTTCGTCGTTCCATGTCTGCCAGGCCTGCAGCACATCACAGGCGGCGGCCTTTACTTCCGCGGCATTTTTGCCGCACAGGCGCACGGTGGAAACCGGCCAGTTCAGAATGCCTGCCTGCACATCAGGGTGCCCGGCGCACTGCACGCTGCGCTTGATCGAGGCGCGGGTCATGGGGAACACATAGCTGCCGCCCTGGAAGTGTGCGTGGGTCAGAATGCTGCCGCCCACAATGGGCAGGTTGGCATTGCTGCCGCAGGTGTAATGCGGGAACTGCTGCACAAAGCTGAAAATCTGATCCAGCGTGTGGCTGTCCATCTCCATGGGCTTGTGGTCTTTGTGAAACACGATGCAGTGCTCGTTGAAATACACATAGGGGCTGTACTGCAGATAGAACTGATCGCCGCTTAGCGTAACGGGAATGATGCGGTGGTTCTGGCGGGCCGGGAAGTTGATGCGGCCTGCATAGCCAATGTTTTCGCGGCACAGCATACAGGTGGGATAGCCGGCCTTGGGCTGCAGGCGCTCCAAGGCAATGGTCTTGGGGTCCTTCTCCGGTTTTGTCATGTTGATGGTGATCTCCAGATCGCCGTATTTGGTGGCGGTGTTCCACTGAATATTCTGGGCGATCTGCGCAGTGCGAATGTAGTTTGTGTCGATGCAAAGCTTATAGAACCAATCGGTGGCCGCCTTGGGGCCCTGCTGGGCGCGCAGCTGTTCAAAAATGCGGCAGCATTCACTTTCGCGGGGCATCAGAAGGCCCATGATGCGCGCCTCAAAGTTTACGCGGAACTGGTTCACCTCGCCGTCAAACAGGCCCTTTTCGGCACCGGCGTCCAGCAGAGCATCCAGAATTTCCGTGGGATAAGTCAGGTTTTCCTGGGCGCACTCTCCCGCAAAGGGAGCCTCCAGACCAAACAGATCCAACAGAGCGTTGCGGGCGTAGATGGTATCCAGCTCGTCCACAAGGCCGTGCTTTTGCGCAAACTGCAAAAGGCGTTCGATTTGATAAGCAATCTCCATGTTCATTTCCCCCAAAAAATCAAACCTTCCGGCAGTACCGCCGGGCAAAGGCCGGGCAGCGCTGCCGGTTTTATTCTGTCTGAGCCGATCAGCTCAGATAGTTCATCATTTGCTGAGCATAGGCCGTCAGCTTGGTCAGGGCAGAGGGGCCAAGGCTCATCACATACAGATACACCGCAAGGTACATCAGCGCAAATACCGCAAGATACGCAAACATAGCTCCCATGCTGGTGCCGCCCACACGGCGCAGAGCGGCCTGACGGTCCGCCCCTTCGGGAATACTCCGGCACAGCTCCTGCACCTTAGGCAAAACAGCCTGTCGATACAGATATACGCCGAACACGCCGCGCAAGAACATCTGGATCCAGTTTACATAGCTGCCGATCTGTGCCAGACGGCCAATGAAAGCCGCGCTGCTCAGCCATGCGGGCAGGCCGCCTGCAATGTATAAAAGCGTAAGGATGCCGGGCACTTCCAGCAGCAGCGAAAGCGCTGCGAAAAACAAAGCCGGCTTCCATGCTTTGCGGTACAGAAAATACAAAGGGCCAAACAAAAAGGCCGAAACGCTCACGCAGAATTTGCGCCCGGTAACAGCCATACCCTGAAACCGCACCAGATAATACCCGGCGCTGGGGCCGAAAAAAGCAGCCCAGTCACGCGCTTTTACCCCCTCGATGGGATCATCGGGCTGAATTTCAAACACACGGTAGTTGGGGTTTTGCTGCTGCTCCGCCTCGGGCCGCTTGGCGTCTGCCTGCCCGGGCTGCTGCGCAGTGCCTTGGTCTGCCCGGGACTGCTGCTGGGCAAGGGGCGCGCCGCACTGACAGCAAAACCGCGAAGCAGGCGGGTTTGCTGCACCGCAGGCAGGGCACACGATGCCCTCGGCGCTGGGGGCGGCATTTTCGGGCTTCCATTCAAATCCGGTGCCGTGCTTGTCGGCGTTCACGCAGTGCCCGTCAGCGGGCCAGCAGGCGCGGTGATAAGGCGTGCCGCAATCCGGGCACACCACAATATCGTCTTGATCGGTAAATGCCTTGTGGCATACAGGGCATTTGTTGCCGGTATAATTGGACATATTATTCCTCCAAAGCTGTCATATTATTTCTATTATAAGCCCGCAGCGACAAAAATCAAATGTAAAACCCTGAACAGTTTATGAACTTTTTGTGCATCCTGCGAATTGCAAAAAAATCCGGTGCGGCTCTTTACTTTGGGCCTGGTATCCGTTATACTATTTATACTTGTGTATTAAAATAAGGCAATACCGCATAATTCTAAGTGCCGATGCGGCGAGCGAGAGGTGCAAGCTGCCAAGCGAAAAGCGCAGATAATACTTTTCGTATTATCGAGCATTTTTGCAACGCAGATTGTGCTTCGCAGCCGCAGCAGCGGTGCTTAAGCCGTCAGGCGGGAGTTGTGCGGTGTTGCCATAAAGCTTTTCGTGGCAGAAAGGCTTTTTTACCATGTTTTTAGAATCGATTTTATAGAAGGAAAGGCAAAACGCGGATATGATCACGATTGACGAACTGAAATTCAAGTTGAATGGCTTTGAGCCCGCCGTGAAGGATCTGGGCGAAGCGCTTGCCATTGAAGGCAGCAAAAAGCGCGTGGCTGAATTGGAAAATAAAATGACCATGCCCGGCTTTTATGATGACCAGGAGGCCAGCCAGAAGGTGTATGATGAGCTGGGCACCCTGCGCGGCAAGCTGGAACGCTATGAAAAGCTGACGGCTTTGTACGAGGATGCACAGACCATGCTGGAAATGCTGGAGGAAGAAAACGACCCTGACCTGATCCCCGAGGGCGAGGAGGCCGTGGAAAAAGTGGAAAAAGCTGTGGACGATCTGCAGCTGATGACCATGCTGAACGGTGAATATGACAACAGCAACGCCATTCTCACCTTCCACGCCGGTACGGGCGGCACTGAAGCACAGGACTGGGCACAGATGCTGTATCGTATGTACAACCGCTGGGCCGATGCCCACGGCTACACCGTGGAGCTGCTGGACTATCTGGACGGTGACGAAGCCGGCATGAAGAGCGCTTCCATGATGATCAAGGGCCCCAACGCTTATGGTATGCTCAAAAGCGAAAACGGCGTACACCGTTTGGTGCGTGTGAGCCCGTTTGACTCGCAGGCCCGCCGCCAGACCAGCTTTGCCAGCTTGGAGGTAATGCCCGAGCTGGACAACAACATTCAGGTGGACATTCGCCCCGAGGATGTGGAAATGCAGGTGTTCCGTTCCAGCGGTGCAGGCGGCCAGCACATCAACAAAACCTCTTCGGCTGTTCGTCTGATCCACAAGCCCACCGGCATTGTGGTTTCGTGCCAGACCCAGCGAAGCCAGTTCCAGAACCGCGATTACGCCTATGAAATGCTGAAGGCCAAGCTGTTCCAGATCGCCCTGCAGCAGCATAAGGATAAGATCGACGATATCAAGGGCGTGCAGAATGAGATCGCCTGGGGTCATCAGATCCGCAGCTATGTGTTTATGCCCTACACGTTGGTGAAAGATCATCGCACCGGCTATGAAAGCGGCAATGTGCAGGCTGTGATGGACGGCGATTTGGATGGCTTTATTTTTGCCTACCTCAAGGCCGCCAGCCGCAACGAACTGCAGGATGTTTGATCAGCAGCCCGGCATTTTGTAAAATGCAGAATGCACAGCCGCCGCAGCCGTGCAGCCAAACTGAATCAGCAGAGCGCCCGGAAACCAGCCGTTTCCGGGCGCTCTTTTTTACGGTGCAGGGGGCGCAGAAAATTTACACAAAAAGCGAAGCGGTTATGAATTTTTGCTTTCAGTGTCATTTTTAACTTCAGATATCTTTATCAGTTGATCAAGCATGATAGAGAGAGGCTGTATATATTCGGGGCTTTCCAAACATGTGTTTACAATCTTTCTAAGAACAGGGTCGTTGATGTCTTGCGCTACTCTTGAATATGTAACCACTGTTGTTTTTATATGGTTGGAAGATTCTGTATCAGCCGCCTCATCGTACATGGTAAGCGGAATGCCTTTAGGGATATCTGCATTTGTCTGCGATTCTGGTTCTTTACCTATTAAATATTCAACAGTTATTTTTCTCCCTAATTTATGCGTAAAATAAGATGAAAAGGAATTAAGTTTTTCCGCACCTAATTTTCTTGCATGACCATTCTTCGAATTGCTAAGTGTGCTTCTTGGTATTTGGACAGCCCGGCAAACTTCAGAGTCACTAATATCTAATTCTTCGCATAGATTGTGTATTCTTTCGTACAAATCTGATTGTATTACAGGAAAATCTCCATCTTCTTTCAAAAGAAAATCAGCGGATACATGAAGTAATTCTGCAAATAATTTTAGATTCTTTTGGCTAAGGCTTTTGGTTTTCCCGGTTTTCAGTGAGCCAAGAGTTGATCACGGCAAACCGACTGCAGCGCAAGCGCTTCCGCCACTCATTCCGTTTTTGGTTATTAGTATGTGTAGAGTGTTATATAAATTGCCCATAAGCTTATCTCCATTGAGTTCAAATATGAAAAAGTGATGAGATTTGCATAAAATACATGAAACACCACACTATAATTTGGCTATATAAAAATTGATCACACATTTTTAATCTGGGTAATATTTAAAGTATATGTATTGATTTTCGTACAGTCAATATCTTAACATGAAAAAGGTGGATGAAATAGTGGGCTTTGCTGCAAAATAAAAAAGAAAATTTATGTGTGCAGCAAGGAGCATTTTTCATCAAAAAACAAAAAAGCACGAAGATCCGTTTATCGGAAATTCGTGCTTTTCTTTTTTGGTGCAGTTGAGCAATCCAAATCCGAACCTGTTTTCTGATCGGCAAATGCGGTTTTGAGGTCATCAAAAGTGATGGTCGCTGTCCCTTCCTTGTAATTGAAGGTTAGCACCATTTTGTCATCGTACAGGAAAATCGCGTTGATAAAAGTGTCAATCAGCATCTTACGGTGGGACTTTTGCTGTACGTCCAGCTTGCGGAAGCGGTGGAGCCAGAAGGTCATAAACTCGGCGCTCACCTTGGGTTTCGCCAGCTTCTCGCAGGCAATCTTGGTTTCCAATTCCTCTTTCGTGGCTTCCAGTTCTTCCAGACGGCCCTTTGTTGACTTGGTCAAGATTCCCTGCTGGATGGCGTTCAGCAGGTTTTTAATGGCCGTTTCCACCTCCCGCAGCTGCTGTTCATAGAGCGGTAAGTTTGTACGCTCCCTGTCCTGCAAGTCCATCAGCATGGATACGATGGCTTCAATGACAGTGTCGTCCATTACCATCTTCATAGTTTCGTTGACCACCAAATTTTCAATCCATTCCTTGCGGACAGACTTCTTGTGGCACTCGGTGCGCTTCTTTTTCACGGATACGCACTTGTAGTAGTGGTGGACATTCCCCGTGTGACTGGTGCCGCTCTCACCGCAGAGGTAGGCTCCGCAGTAACCGCAGAACAGCTTGGTTGTCAGCAGATAATCGTCCTCGGCTTTGTGGCGGGCCGGGGCCTTTTTGTTTTTTGCCAGCTTTTCCTGTACCCGGTCAAAGAGGTTTTGGGGGACAATGGCGGGAATACCGTCGGGCACCACAATGTCCCGATAGGTATACTCTCCGATATAGCGGCGGTTGTTCAAAAGGTGCTGTACGCTGTTGTAGGTCATCTTCTGGCCCCGTGTGTTCTTCACACCCTGCTCGTTGAGCCAGTCACAGACGGCCGTCATTGTGGCACCCTCGTCGTAACGCTGGAATGCCTCCCGGACAAAGGGAGCGGTAAGCGGGTCAAGCTGGAAGTACTGGTCACTGTCAATCAGATAGCCGATAGGACGAGTGCCGCCGTTATACTTGAATTTCAAGGCGTTCTCCGTCATGCCCCGCACTACCTTTTCGGACAGATCAGCGGAGTAGTATTCAGCATATCCTTCCAAGACGCTCTCCAGAATGATACCCTCGGCCCCATCAGAAATAACCTCAGTAGCAGACACCACCTTAACCCCGTTCTTTTTCAGAGCGGTTTTGTAGCGTGCGCTGTCATAGCGGTTTCGGGCAAACCTGTCCAGCTTCCAGACGATGATCATATCGAACAGGCGCTTACCGCTGTCTTTAATCATGTTCTGAAATTCTGGGCGGTTGTCGGTCTTGGCGGAAAAGGCCCGATCTATGTAGTGGCGCAAAATGGTGATATTGTTCTTTTCAGCAAAGGCGGTACACTCCCGGATTTGGCCTTCAATACTTTCTTCGCGCTGATTATCGGAGGAATAACGGGCGTAAATAACTGCTTTCATTTTCTTTAACCTCCTTGTTTCTACGCATTTTAAAGCCGTTCTAGTAGTCAGCGTGAGGAATTATATTACCGTAGTGCTGACACACCGCCAGAAGCCGCATAGTACTTCGCCTTTTGCGTCTGAAATGCGTAGATATGATACTGATTGGTGGGCGCAATCAGCTTTCTGCTTGCACCCACTTAGTTACTGCACAGCAAAACCGGGGAATGGCGTCAAGGGCGCGAAGCGTTCATTTTGACCCTTGCACGGCATTCCCCGGTTTTGCTATTTCTTCGTAATGGCCTGCATCAACTTGCTTTGCAAACGGCCTTTCATATATGGGTCAACTTGCTTATGAGTCTGCCCGCTTTCATCGACCATCGTCCGCAAACACAACTTGTTGATATAAGCATCATAGTGCTGCAAAATCTGTTCCATCGCATCGGCTTTTCCTGCGCGGGCTGCCTCGATAACGGATAGAAGCGGTGGGGGCTTGTATTTGCCGCTTGATTTTTTCATGGAAGATTCCCCGTCAGTTGTTCCCGCATATTCCGCAAAATACTTGTACGGCGGCGCTGAATGGCGCTTCTGGAACAGCGCATCCTCCTGCAGATTTCCCGATCGTTCAGTTCCAGCACAAAGCGCAAAATCAAAAGTCGTCGCTCTGACTGCGGTAGCTTCTCAATGATATTGGCCAACTGCTCATTACTGATTTGTAGGGTATAACCATCCGCTGAAAAGGTTATGTAATCGCTGGGGTATTGATCTGTCGTACAGATTCCGTCCACAATCGGCTGCGGCAAATAATTCAGAGATACCAGCCATTTGTTTTGACAGGAAAATTCCCGAAAACAGTCCAGCATTGCATGGCGCAGGACAACTTTGCAGAAGGAATCAAAGCGGTGGCACTCCGCAGTATCTTTATAGACCATCATGTGGCTCTCCTTTGCATAACGGCTGCAAACGGTTAATTCTCCCGGCCTGAATATCTGAAATATGCTGCTTTATTTTTCCTTCAGGCCAGTCCCACCAGCTAATTTGCAGTAAGGCCGCGATGGTATCATCCGAGAAGCGTTTGCGGATTGTTTTGGCGGGAACGCCGCCGACAATCGTATAAGGCGGCACATCTTTTGTTACGACGGCGCGAGTGCCGATGATTGCGCCATCTCCAATGGTAACACCAGACAGAATCACCGCCTCATATCCAATCCACACATCGTTGCCGATGATAATATCGCCTTTATTGTCCCATGCGCTCGTTATGTTCTGGACATCCAGTCCCCATTCTTCAAAAAAGATCGAAAACGGATAGGTGGACAAGGATGCTTGTGTATGGTTGGCGCTGGTGAACAAAAACTTTGCCCCGCAGGCGATGGAACAAAATTTTCCGATGATAAGTTTGTCATGGTTGATCGGATAATGGTACAGTACATTGTTCTTCTCAAACTGCCGCGGGTCATAGACGAAGTCGTTATACATGGTAAACTCCCCGACAAGGATGTTGGGATTTTTAATGACATTTTTCAGATAAACAGTTTCGTGGTCGTTGGTGCGAGGATAAATGTTCTCTGGATTCATGACTTTCCCTCCTCTCGAAGTTATGAGAACTCGTATCTCTCAATCCGTGAAAAATGGTTGTTCTCCACATAGTAAACAGCGTGTTCCTTTGCCGAATAAACGAAAGAAACTCTGGTAGCCCAGATCCCTTCCTGTCGGACGGCTTGAAGTACAGAAAACGCATCTGAGACAGTGAACTGCTTTCCGTAAGTGTTCGGAAGTTGAGCCGCCCTTTCGTATCGGTTATCTCCCGGCACAAGAAAGGGCATTGTGCTTTCGGGTGCAAGGACAGAGTAATTGGTAATCAGCGAGTAGCGTCCATCACCTTCCCGCCAGCCAATATCCGGTTCAACGATCAGGGTGCGGCCCTGCCTGTCGGACAGTATGGCCTGCATGGTAGCATCCGGGGCATAGACAATCTTCCGTTCCTGCACGATTTGCAGTGCATCGTCAAAACTGATTTTTGCCTGCACAAACTGTTCTGTCAGGTCTGCAATTGTCATGCAGCCTTTGAAATCCTGATAGGCCCCCTCTGGGTTTCCGTGAACATACAACAAGGTTCCGACATTTCCGTTGCAGTTCACGCCATGATAGGAATGACGCACCCCATCGGGCCGTAGGATGCCGATATAAAAGCGGTCTTTTTCTGCTATGATTTTGTGATCCCATACGGCAAGGTCAATCTCAAAATTAAAGCCGGTGATGGTATCATCACCTCGGTAGACAAATCGAGTACACATGGTCTTTTCCTCTCTTGTGATTTATTTGTTATTTTTATCGTACTGCCGATACGAACACTTTTCCATCCACCAGACAATACCGAATCAATCTGTATCAAATAAAAAGCAGGGGCTGCATTTCTGCAACCCCTGTCGGTTCATTTCTGATAAATGATTTTACGAATGGCTGATACGGACAGGAAATATTTTTCCGCTAACACCTCCATAGAGGTTCCGTTCTGAAACTCCTCTACGATTTGGCGGTTTCGTTGCTGCAATTCCTGTCGGTAGCCCGAAGCTTCTCCCCATCGTTTTTGCTGCGCTTGATCGGCGGGAACATAAAGATAGCCCCCTTGAATATAGCTTTGCAATTCCTTGACCAGCGCATCGGGAAGAAGATTTTTTGCATTGATGTATTTCATGCAGGCTTCCTCCTTGAGATGATCGTCAAGCAGCAAAGCCAGCATATTGATTATGCGACGAGTTTTACTCCATGCAAACGTCGCAATCCACTGGCTTTGCATGGAGCTGCACTTCATTGAGTTTTGTCATTCGACACCACTTCTTTCTGTTTCATAGCATCTTTATCATACCACGCGACTTGAAATCGCTCAACAATTTTTTGCAAATAGCGGGTAGAAACGTCTAGTTTGAGCGTATTATTAGCGAAGCAATCAAGAGAGGGTTGGGGATACTCCCAACAAGAAAAATCTCCGCTCCGGCAGCAGGCCGAAAACGGAGATTTTACGGGAGTGTGGCCACACTCCCTATGCTTGCTCTCTTTTAGTTCACCCGGAATGGAAAGGAAGGGAATGTGGGATTTTGTAACGGAATTTGAAGGAGTATGGTGGAAGGCGCAAAGCCTCCGACGGATTGACAGCAGCAATGTGACCAGTAACTTGAAGCTGACAGACCGGACGGAGGGATTCTTTGAGCCGAAGGAAAAAGCTGATCAATAACACAACCATTCCACAACATCAGATCGAGGCCATTGCCTGCTGCATCCTGCCGGACATTCTGGCCTTCTATGAGAGTGAGGAAGGGCAGAGGGAATTTGCAGAATGGCAGGAGCAACATCAAAAAGAAACCAACTTGCAGGATAAGCCAGATTCAAAAACAGCATAAGCATAATAGTTAAATAGCAGGGGTAAACCACCATAGCGGTCATCGTCCCTGCTATTTTATTCATATTCCAAGTGTCGTAAGCGCCAGATACAAATGCGCCCAAAGTATAATTTTTAGCCTAATCACTCTTAACTATATGAGTGAAATTCACTTTTTGATGATTATTGTTGCTTTTGCTCTTCTAACTGTGCAATGAGGCTCTGCAGAGCTTCCATCATCCCTGCCGGTATGCCATCGGAATCTTCTCTAGAGAACGAAACCGTCTTATTATCAGAGCCTCTTTTGCTACTAGTCGGCTTTTTAGGTTCTTTCTCAATTACTTTGATTCCTTTTAGCATGACAAGCTTCGCTTGGTAGACATCCTGCGGGGGGCCTCCCAAAATCCGACCTCCTCCTTTAACAATCTCATGAGCGAAACGAAATTTAGCCTCAAATGTTGTCCCCGTGGTAACGTCATTATCATCTAGCCAATCCGCTGCTTCGCCGTCCGCCCATGCATCAATCAACCAGCCATTTTGCTCAACGTCGATTGCAGAACCCATGACAAACAAGTCGTTTAAGTACAATGCGTCCCCTATTGGCATATCAAATGCTTGGTACAATTCTTCGCGCAAACGAGCATCACCATATCTACCATCCATACGGACACGGAGTATTGCTTCTTGCCCCTTATATCTTTCAGGCCGCTTGATGAACTTTGAATATAATTTTGCACCGAGGCTTGGATCTTCTGCTGTGTCAACAACAGCTTGCATTCTACCAATAGTTTCTTTTATTGCCCTCGTAGCCTTTTCCTGCAAATCTTTCTCGGATGTAAATTCGCCTACCGTGATTTCTTTGCTGTTTTTAAGCTCACTCCTAAACCTTACCAAAGCTGCGTACTGAGCGTCAGATTCTCTGAATTTTTCGGGAGCGCCAACCTTCTCAGTATCCAAAAGAAAAGCTAAAATAGGCAGTCCGATTTCTTTTGCTTTGTCATACTCCAGTTCAGTATATGATTTGCCAGTGTCCTTATCTATTTCACCATAGCGATGTCCGATTAAAAGTACATAAATCTGTGACCCAGCAATTTCCTCGTAGCACCTATCTAGAGGTCTAATCGGAGCCGGGACAAACCGCTCCATTCCATATGCAACCGCATCACAGTTGGTTATAGCGGTTTGCAATGCATCTCTATACGGAATCATATCAACGTACGTAGAACTAATGAAAATTCTATATGCAGGAGGCGGCGTTGTAGCTTTGCTGGAATTTATTGTAGCCATTGCCTTGAACTCCTTTTCTAAAATCAAAATATATCTACATTATACCCATTAGCTGCCATGCAATCAAGGAAAATTGAAAGATTTTGTCAAAATATTATCTTTGTTATTTTTCTAGTTATAATCAGCGCTCTCTAAATTTTTTGCGCTTCACCCCGTTACGAAAATAGGCGGTTTCATAACGGTCAAAGAAAATAAATAATCCGAACCCATCTCCTATCGGAAACAAGTTCGGATTATATTGGTTTGGTGCGGGTAAAGGGGGTCGAACCCTTACGAATCACTTCACAGGATCCTAAGTCCTGCGCGTCTGCCAATTCCGCCATACCCGCCCGGAAAACATTTGCAATCATAGCATGATTCTTTCAAAAAGTCAAACCCGGGGGGCAAAGCCTGCCCGGAAAACAATTCTATTTTATAAAATAATCGCAGCCCAAGCGGGCCATACTGCATAGTATGCAATAACGGCGGCAGAAACGGCCAAAGCCGCCCGGTCAAGAAATGGGGCGTGGAATATGAAAAGAAACCTCCGGCGCTGGCTGTGCGGTGTTCTGGCGGCGGCAATGATCCCGGCCTTTGCCCTTGGGGCACTGCAGCGCCGCCTGCCGGATACCATATATCTTCCCGAGCATTCGCCGCTGACCTTGGCGCAAATGCCGTGGCTTTTGCCTGTTCGGGCAGGGGGCAGCATTCTGGCCGAGGGCGGCAAAAACGGCGAAAGCTATAATGCTGTTTTGGGGCTGTGGGGCGTGATCCCGGTGAAAACCGTTCGTGTGGTGGCAGGCGAGCGCCGTGTAGTCATGGTGAGCGGCGCGCCCTTCGGCATCAAAATGTTTTCAGACGGCGCGCTGGTGGTGGGTTTTTCGGATATTCTGGGCAGCAGCGGCTATTGCAATCCTGCGCGTGAGGCCGGGGTAAAGCTGGGTGACCGCATTATTTCGGTGGGCGGCCGGTCGGTGCATTCCAACGAGGATCTTTCCCTGGCGCTGCAAAACAGCCCGGGCGATACCGTGCAGCTGCAGCTGGAACGGGATGGGCAAAAAATGACGTTGCAGGCAAACCTGCAGCATGGAACAGCAGGCAAGGGAAAACTGGGCGTTTGGGTGCGGGATTCCTCGGCAGGCATTGGAACAATGACCTTTTGGGAACCGGAAACAAACCGTTTTGCCGGGCTGGGCCATGCCATCAGTGACAGCGACACCGGCCAGAGCATTGCGCTGCTTTCGGGCGAAGTGAGCCGGGTGAATATCACGGGCTGCAAACGTGGCGCACCGGGCCTGCCGGGAGAACTGAAAGGCGAGTTTCTGGAAAAATCCGGAAATCTCGGCAGGATCGCCGCCAATCGATCGCAGGGGGTATACGGCGTTTTGTGCCGCAGCCTGGGGGGCACGCCCTACGAGGTGGCCGCCGCACAGGAGATCGCCAAGGGCCCGGCGCAGATCCTTACCACGATCAGCGGAACCGAGCCGGAATGGTATGATGTGGAGATCGAGCGTGTATCGCTGCGCACCAGTGACCCGAACAAAAACATGATCCTGCGCGTTACCGACAGCCGCCTGCTGCAGGCCACAGCGGGGATCATTCAGGGCATGAGCGGCAGCCCTGTTTTGCAAAATGGCCGCTTGGTGGGGGCTGTTACGCATGTGCTGGTCAATGATCCTACGCGCGGCTATGCCATTTTTGCACAGGAAATGGTAGACCAGATGGACGGCATGGAACAAACTCAGCCCGCTGCCGGGTGATGGCACCGCCGGGGCGCAGCTTTTGACAGCGCACCCCGGCGGCATTGCGGCTGCAAAAAAACAGAAAATTGCGAAAAACCGGGCGAAATTTGTCGAAGAAAAACGATTGATAGAAAAACAAAACGAAATATTTTTACCGGATACGGGGATTTTTTTGCTTTCAGATATTGAAATAGCTGGAAATAAATGGTAAAATTACCATCGTTGAGGAAAACAAACGAGGGAGGCAAAAAACAATGGATAAAATTCGATTTTTGATGTCTGATACCGGAAGCCAGGTCACGGCTATGTGTGTGCGTGCGCTCGAAGAAAAGAACATTGCCGTGACTGTTTGCGAAAAAGAGGGCAACCGCGTGCTGGAAGCCATGCTCAAGCAGCAGCCGGATGTGGTGCTGCTGGATGCCTTTATGCCCGGGCTGGATGCCGTAACGGTCAAGCAGCGCTACGAAGCAAAATGCCAGCGCAAAACCGTTTTTCTGGTAACGGGGGCGTTTCAAAGCGAAGAGGTGGAGCAGATTCTGCTGGACAATGGCTTTGCGTTTTTCCTGATGAAGCCCTTTGATGAAAATGTGCTGGTTTCCCATGTGATCAAGCTGGCAGGCCGTGCCGAAAACCGTATGGGGATTCCCTCCAACAGTGACGAGCTTACGGTTACGGAAATTCTGCACCAGATCGGCGTTCCGGCGCACATCAAGGGCTATCAGTTTTTGCGCGATGCCATTTTGCTCACAATGGACGAGCCCGAGTACATCAACGCTGTTACCAAGCGCCTGTATCCGGAGATCGCCAAACGAAATCTTACCACCGCCAGCCGCGTAGAGCGTGCCATTCGCCATGCCATAGAGGTGGCGTGGGACAGAGGCGATGTTGACACACTGAACAGCTATTTTGGCTACACCATCCACACCATGCGCGGCAAGCCTACCAACAGCGAATTTATTGCCATGATCAGCGACAAAATGCGCTTGGATAAGAGAAGAAGAGCATAACCATAAAAAGCATATGCAGGCAGTTTTCCTAAACCAAACGGAGTTTCGGAGAATATGCCGGCATATGCTTTTTTTTCAAAAAACGGCTTTGCTTATGCAGACCGGTTACAGGCTGTTGGCAAAAATGCTTATCACAAGCAGAATCGCAATATAGATCACCATGGTCAGGCAGCCTGCGTTCCGGTCCGGCCCGGGGCCGCCGCCGGAGAAACGGGAGCTGCGGTCAAAGGCTTGCTTATAATGCACATATCCATCCAGACCTTTGCCAAAATAACCATGATCCTGATCATAGCCCATAATAACAGCTTTGCTTTCTTTATTTTCTCCGGGTATTTCTTTTCTGGCTTTATTATACGCAATGATAAGTCCGATAAAATTGCCTTATAAAGACAAAACGATTCTTTTAAGCAACATATCCTGCAAAATATATTGCCTGAAAAAATAAATGAAACAAAAAATTCTCCTCTGCGTTACAAGGGTGCTCATAAGACAGTAATTCTAAAAATTACGATTATGGCATCTGTCAGGCGGGATTGGCAACGGAATAACGGGTATCTGGTGAGAGCCGGATACCCGTTATTTTTTTTGCCGTCACGAAAAGCAATAGATTTATTCACAGCTTTCAGGTATAATTGCCTTAAATCAATCCTATCCCATCCATTCCAAGATTTTTTCAAAAAATCTCAAAAAAGTTTGAAAGCATTGGAACAATTCAGCCCTTCTCATGCCATATGTAGTAGAGGGCTGAATACAAAAGCGATTGGAGGTGACGTTGATGGACAAGCAGACAGGCCCGAACGATTTTCTTGTGGTGCTGCCCGGTGAGATCATCGAGATACCGCAGGACAGCGACAAGTCATGGTTGACCCTGTTTTACAGCCTACCGAGGGAACTTGCGGAAAAGTGGAAGCCAGCCTACGATCTGCCCCGCTCCCCCTATGAAGTTCTGAGAACGGACAAGTATGACCACATCGTATGTGACGATATGTTCAAGCTGCTTGTGTGGGACTGCTACGCATGGAGCGCATGGCAGTTTTTCCAAGTCAAAGACCGCAAGGGCAACTACCGCGACATTCCCGGCAACTGGAATCAGTACGCAGGATATTTCCCTTTGTGGCGGCTGTCGTACAGCATTATCCCCTACATCCGAATGAAGTTTGAGCAGAACGGGCTTGGCTTCCAAAACCTTTACAACATCCCGCAGGGAGTGGAAGTGCCGTGGCTGACCTATCAGCAGTTCAGCAATCTGATCGGTAATGTCACCAACATGGTGATTGCAGAGCAGAACTGGCAGCCGATGATCGACGCGATCTGGGAAAACCGCACCGTAGAGGACTACGAAACCACCGGCAGCACCGTCAAGACCGATTTCATGCGAAAATGGCATCACAATCGCTCCGGCAAGCCGATTTCTCTTGACGAGATGATGGAGAATGAGGACGGCGATATTTTTGAGGTTGCCGATCCTCGCGGCGAGTTTGAGCAAAAGGTGATTTCCGAAATGCAGATCACCGCCTTTGCCGAGCAGAGCATTAGCGAGAAAGACCGGGAGATATTGAAGCTGCGCATGGACGGCTTGACCGAACAGGAGATTGCAGACAAGGTTGGCTACAAGACTGCCAGCGCAGTCCATAAGCGGATCGCCAAGATCGCAGCCGCTTATGAGGACTTTGTGACAGCGGAGTATCAGAAGTATTTGGACAAGTAAACAGACGCAGAAGCGGCAGCAGTTACCGAAATGGTAGCTGCTGCTTTTTCATGCGGGAAAGGAGATTTTATGAGCAGAGAACCGTTTGAAGCCATGCCTGATGTGATGGATGCAAAGCAGCTTGCCGAAGCGTTGCAGATTTCAAAAGCGGGTGCATACAACCTTTTGAGCAGCCCGGATTTTCCAACCTTGCGGATCGGTGGGCGCAAATTGGTGATGAAAAATGAGCTGGTGGAGTGGCTGAAAAGCCGCACAAACAGAACACCATGAAAATGCAGTCAAGAGCTGGAAAAGTAGCAAATCAGTCGATAAGGCAAGGCAAAATATACTCCGCATCATTTGGGGCGTTTCCATCAAAAAATCGCAGCACTTTTCCAATTCAAAAGCTGGGAAAAATCTATAAAAATCAGGAGGTTTTATGAGAACAGGGCTTACCAAGAAGCAAAAGACAACCATGATTTATTTTGACGAGCAGAGCCGCATCATTGAGGTGCAGACCCACAACACCGATCTTAAAAAGCGGTTGACGGCATTTGCGGCAAAGTACCCGCAATGCTGCCGCCAGACCGACGATGACGAGCAAGGCGGGATGACCTTTGAGATTGAGAAAAGGCGGTTAAGTTTTCGGCTGACCGCGCCGTATAGCGAAGAACGGCGCAGGGCGGCGAGTGAGCGAGCACGAGTAGGTGGGATAAATAGCAGAGTAAAGAAGTCAGTGCAATCATCACATTGATTTATTCACGCTTTCGTGATATACTATCAGTGGTATTTTATATGGTGGAGGTAAGTTGATGGCGGTATGCTATGACAAATTATTTCACAGAATGATCGATGAACGCATGACAAACGCTCAGCTCATGTCGATGGCTGGATTCAGTGCGAATATAATTACTCGTCTAAAGAAGAATGAGTACATTTCCCTTGAAAGTATTGAAAAAATCTGCAAAGCGCTAAATTGCAATGTAGATGAGATTCTTGATTTTCAAGATAGTAAAAAGTAACTATAGGAGGCAGATATGAATAGTAAAGACACGATGTGTTTCAAGATTTTTAGAGAGTGTGTTCGAGCAATTCACGACGGAGAACTTATTGTTCAGGAAAGTCAAAAGGATAAAGAATTTCATTTCCAGAATTGGTGTCAAAAACGACTAGAAAATGTCGGATTACATTTTGAAGGCACTGGAAGAAATATTTATCCCGATTTTTGCTTGGTCGAAAAACCAGAAGGGTACGAAATCAAGGGTCTGGCATACCCTGGACGTGAAAAAGATTATGATGCCAACAGCAATGTACCAACAGGTGTTCATAATGGACGACAGATTTTCTATATCTTTGGTAGATACCCTAATGATACCTCATCGTATAAAGCGGGAAAAAATGCGGAATACCCTGTAATTGATTTGGTTCTGTGCCACGGGGATTTTATGAATGCTCAGCACGATTATGTTCATAAGAACAAACACGTTAAGGGATTTGGTACATATGGCGATATAATGATTCGAGATAGAAAGATGTATGTAGTTCCAACACCATTTGCCTTGACAAACGGCACAGCTGGACTAGCAACATTAATACTTCCAGCTGAGATTGATGCTCCAGAAGGGTTCAAATGCGTTGGTGATTTGAGCCGAATTGAAGGTAACTCATTGGTCGTGGGGTATAAGTTTGATTTGAGAACGAATCAAATTACAGCGGAAACGGTTTCAAACCCTAATGCTGGAGTGGCACACTACTTCAAGGCGTATCGTTGCCTTGAACAATCTGACAAAGTAGTTTCAATGGTTGATAGTATATCAGGTCTGGAGAATTCAGAAGATGAATGACAATAAGCAATTTCCCGTTTGGGAAGTCAGCGAAATTGCGGAGCGCGAAAGTTGGCGCAAAGAGGTAAATCGTCCAATTTACCATATTCACAAGTGGTGGGCTCAAAGGTTGGGATCAGTTTTTAGAGCAGTCCTATTATATCTTATTGAGGACAGTACGGAAAACATTTGGGATTCTTATTATAAGGTTCACGACTATAACAATATTACTGTACTCGACCCCTTTATGGGAAGTGGAACAACAATAGGCGAGGCTCTGAAATTAGGAACGAAAGCCGTAGGTTGTGATATTAACCCGATTAGTTCTTTTTTAGTCAGGCAGGAGCTCGCCAGAGTCTCAATAGATGAATTGAGTGAAGCATTCAACAGTCTTGAAAAAAATGTATCACCAGACATTTTGAAATGCTATCAAACTATAGATGACTTTAGTGGAGAGCTAATTCCAGTATTATATTATTTCTGGGTAAAAATTGTAGTAACACCTGACGGAGAGGAAATTCCTCTCTTTTCGAAGTACGTATTTGCTCAAAATGCATATGCATCCAAGAAACCAAAGGCACAAATTATTTGTCCCGAATGTTGGAAAGTGTTTGAAGGAGTATATAATCAAACAAATGCAGTTTGCCCACATTGCGGTAAAACTTTTAATCCGCAAAACGGGCCTGCAAGCAAAACAACTGTACGGAGTACAAAAGGTAAAATCTACAAGATCAAAGACTTAGTTCCTGCGGATGGATCTCTCCTGAAAGAGAAAATGTATGCGCTACTAGCAGTTAACAAAAGCGGGGAAAAGCACTATCAATCCATTAAAAAGTATGATGTTGATCTTTTTCAGGATATATGTGAACAGGTAAGGCACTCTTTAACATTTTCTCCATCTTACAATGTACGGCCTGGATTCAATACGGATCAAGCAAGAGGATATAATTATAATACATGGCGAGACTTTTTCAACAAACGTCAGTTGTATTGCCTGGGCAAACTTTTGGATGGAATACAGAATATTAAAAGCCAGGAAATAAGAGAACAATTCCTATGTTTATTTTCTAGCACTCTTGAATTTAATAATATGTTTTGCAGTTACAAGGGTGAAGGTACAGGTGCAGTACGCCCTATTTTCTCCAATCACATTCTGAAACCGGAACGAACACCCCTTGAAAACTCCGTATGGGGCTATAGTTGTAGTAGTGGGTGCTTTTCTACGCTCTATAAGACTCGACTACTTAAAGCAAAGCAGTATTTGGACAACCCATTCGAGTTATACATTGATCCCGAAACAAAGAAATGCAGCAAACGAATCGCAAGCCGAAAAATAGCTGCAACTATTTGCGAGTCTTGGAATGATTTTGATATAACAAATAATGCAGCATTAATATTAAACGGAGATAGCGCAAATCTTCCTATTCCAGATGAATCCGTTGATTTTGTCGTTACAGATCCACCGTATTTTGACTTCATTCATTATAGCGAATTGAGCGATTTTTTCTATGCTTGGCTAGGACCGCTTTTGAAAGATACATACTCTTTTTTTGGCGGCGATACATCTAGAAGAGACAATGAAGTACAGCAAACAGATGCTAGGGCATTTTCGATGTTATTGGGAGGGGTATTCAAAGAATCCAATCGGGTGTTAAAGCCAAACGGACGGTTAGCTTTTAGCTTTCATCATTCGCGCGTTGAAGGCTGGATTGCTATATACAATGCAATAAAGAGTGCTGGGCTTTTTGTAATTGATACTTTCCCTATTCATGCGGAATTAATGGCATCAACCCCCAAAAACAGCGCCAAAGACCCCATCAGTCTTGATGCGATTATTATTTGTGGAAAAACCGCACCAATTATACGGGATACTGTCGATACTACCCGTGCCATTATTGATTTCTTGAATATCATGAGCGAACATGGTAAGAAATTGTCTTCTGCGGATGTTTTTGTAATTTGCTGTTCACAGTGCTTGCAAAAGTGTATTGCTGAAAATATGGATGAAGATGAAGTTTGCTCATATATAAAAAAAACATTCAAAGAACTTCTTCTGCTATGGAAAAATAGCGAAAATAATATGGGGAGGTGATCGTATTGGCAGAAGCGTTATCAGGGGTTAATGGTGAAATATTGCGTTGGGCCCGCGAGTTCTACAACATGAATGCAGAAGATGCGGCAAAAGCGATTGGCGTTGACGTTGAACGCTATTGTAACTGGGAAGCGGGGACAGACCATCCAACCTATGCTAAACTGCGAAAAATCAGTGAGGTCTTTCGCAAGCCTAGTGCGGTGTTTTTCTTCCCTACCCCACCGCAATTACCGCCGATAAAGGGTGATTTGCGGACATTGCCAGATGATGTTGTCAACCGCTTTAGCAAAAATGCTATTATTCAATTCGAAAAGGCTAACGTCTATCAGATGAGCCTCAAAGAATTATACAGTGACAGGGAAAGCATCTTCATGCATAAAGACGCATTTCCTTCGGATGCCGCTGCACTATGTGATTATTTCAGAGCCGCGTTAGCTTTTCCCATTACTGCACAAAAGGCACGAAAAAGCACGAAGGTCGTATTTGAGATTTACCGAGAAAAATTCTATGATCTTGGAATATATGTGTTTAAGGAATCATTTAAGGATAACAGTATTTCGGGATTATGCATTGCTGATTCCCAGTTCCCGGTTATCATGATTAATAACTCCATGTCTTTTACGCGGCAAATTTTTACACTTTTTCATGAACTTTATCATCTAATCAAAGATACCAGTGGAGCAGAGATTATTCGTGATGATTATTATGTAATGTTGAATCAAGCGCAAAGTGACATTGAGCATTCTTGTGACACCTTTGCCAATATGTTCTTAGTGCCGCCTGATGATTTTCAAGTTGAGCTACAGAAAATACGACTTGACGAGCATGGAATCGAGGAATTAGCCAAGCTATACTCTGTTAGCAGAGAAGCCATCATGTATAAACTCTGGAAACTCGGAAAGATTACATCAGATGACTATACAGCGTTAAAAGAAGAGTTCTATGGGGAAGCAATCAGAGGGAAAAAGCCCCGAAAGAATGGTGCGTCAAACGGGGGGAATTACTATTCGACAAAGCTATCTTATTTGGGGCAGCGATATACCGGTGAAGTTTTCAAACAGTATTTTTCTGGAAAGATTGATAGTATTCGTGCGAGTGAAATGCTGCAAAGCAAAGTAGATCACCTTCCAAGATTAGAATCAGCTTATTTTAGGGGGGTGGGCTGATGGTATATATTTTAGACACAAATATCATCCGCAAGATATTCTTCCACCTCCCCAAAAAAGGAAAATACTTTGAAAGTGTCTGGAAAGCATTAGAGACAGGCGTGGACTCCGGAGCATATGTTTCTGTGGATGAATGCTTTAACGAACTGGAACGGCAGTTCTCCAAAGATGCAGAGGCGTTCAAGTGGATTAATGAACGAAAGAAGATGTTTTTGAATCCAGGAAACGAAGAATCAACTATAATGTGTCAGATATTTTCGAACCCTAAATTTAGAGAAAGCATACACACAAAGAATATCCTTGAAAATCGTCCATCCGCTGATGCATATATTGTTGCAAAAGGAAAATTTTTGGGTGCGACGGTTGTAACGGCGGAGGAATATAAGCCAAACTCTGCCCAACTCCCTAATCTATGTCAGGCCATGGGTGTACACTACATAGGATATGACGACTTTATGGAGGCCGTCTCGAATACTATTGACCAGGAGTAAGAATCCCTTTGGAACAAAGGGCGCACTTCTATACAGGGGGCAAGCCCTGTATGTGCGCTCTGCGAGGCAGACAGCCCGGACGATTAATGTTCGGGCTGTTTTGCGTCACTCCGTTCCGAACAAGGGGCTGCACCCCTTGCGGCTTCGCCTATCCCTGCGTACTTGTCATATGGAAACGGTTTTGACAAACCATTCCCAAACGACAAGTCTGAAAATCGAACACATTACATAGACCGTTTACCGATTATCGGTAGGCGGTCTTTTTATATCTTCACACTTAAAATCAAGGAGGTCATGCACTATGGCAAAACAGAAAACAATCCCCGAACTGGAAGCTGAGAAAGCGGAAAATGAACGCAAGATCACTCAGCTCCGACACAAAAAACAGCAGCTTGAAAACCGTATCACCTACTACGAAAAGGGAGATCGGCGCAAGCGGGCGCACCACCTTATCACCCGTGGCGCAGCCATTGAAAGTGTCGCACCGCTGACAAAGGTTTTGACCGAAACCGAGTTTTACGCCTTTGCTGAAAAAGCTCTTGCCGTCCCAGAGATCAAAGGCTTGCTTATGGAAGCGGTCAACGAACACAACCGGGCTGAACAGAAAGAGAGGTGTTGAGTATCGCTCTATATCATTTCCATGTGACGCAAATCAAGCGCAGCGCAGGACAATCCGCTATTGCGTCTGCCGCCTATCGCTCCGGCGAAAAGCTGCACAGTGAATACTACGGCGAGGACAGCGACTACACCAAAAAGGGCGGCGTAATCTGTTCGGAAATCCTGCTGCCGCCTAATGCCCCACCCTCTTTCTCTAATCGGGAAACGCTATGGAATGAGGTGGAGAAAGCGGAACGAGGAAAGAAAGCGCAGCTTGCATACAGCTTTGACATTGCTTTGCAGAACGAGTTTTCCATGCAGGAGAACATCGAGCTTGCAAGGCAATTTTTATTGGACAATTTTGTGGGCCGTGGCATGGTGGTGGACTTCGCCGTTCACGCTCCCGACAAGGAGGACGGCGGGATTTCCAATCCCCACTTCCATGTCATGTGTCCCATCCGTCCTCTGGATGAACACGGCAGATGGGGCAACAAGCAGCGGAGGGAATATCTGTTGGACGAGCATGGTGAGCGCATCCGGGATGAAGCAGGAAACTATGTTTTCAATGCTGTGCCGACCACCGACTGGGGCAGTCCCGACACCTTGGAGCATTGGAGGCAGGCGTGGGCTGATCTGTGCAATCAGAAGTTTGCAGAAAAGGAATTGGACTGCCGGATTGACCACCGCAGCTATGAGCGACAGGGCATCGACCAACTCCCCACCGTCCATGAGGGTGTGACCGTCCGGGCAATGGAAGCAAAAGGCATCCGTACCAACAAGGGCGACCTCAACCGATGGATCAAGGCGACCAACGATTTGATCCGTAATCTGAAAAAGAAAATCTCTGCGCTGCTTGACTGGCTGAAAGAAGCCCATGAGGAATTAAGCAAGCCACAAGCCCCCAATCTGGCGCATCTACTCAGCGATTATTATTCTGGACGCAATGCCGGAGCTCGGAGCCAGAAAGCGAAGATTGGCAATCTTAAAGAGTTCAATGAAATCGTCAATTATCTCATGCAGAACAAGCTGACAACGCCGGAGGAATTACAGGAGCGTGTGTCTGCGCTGAGTGAGCGCATCGACACTCTGAAAAGCTCTATGCGTGGCAAATCCGAGCGTATGAAAGAGTTGGACGAGCTTCTCCGCATGGTGCAGTTTTACACCAAAGGCAAGCCCGTTGCCGACAAGTTAGCAACGATCAAATGGAAAGGCAAGCGGGAGCAGTTCATGTCCGAAAATGAAAACGCACTCCGCCTGTATCACATGGCAGAGCGCAAGTTGAAGCCGTATTTCAAGGACGGCAAACTGCCCATCACTGTCTGGCGCAAAGAGCGTGACCGCCTGGAACAGGAGTACAAGGCCGAACAAGCAAAGCTTTCTCCCATCCATGCAGAAGTGAAAAAGCTATGGCAGATCAAATACAAGGTGGAGCAGGTCATTCATGAGCAGGAGCGGCAGAACGCCGTTACACGGCAGAAAAAACAGGAAATCGAACACTAATCTTTACACATTTTTAGGAGGCATTTATGAGCAAGAAGAAATCATTTGAACATGAAATCGACCCGGAGCTTTTGGCAGAGATCGAGGAATGGGAGCAGCAGGAGCATGACGAGCCGGAGGGATATTTCTTTTCCAATCCCGACCCCTATCTGAAACCTGCACCGCTGCCGCCCGGCCACCCCAGACACAATTTCTGGTTTGATGAGGAAGGACACATCTGCGTGAAAAATCCATCTGCTTTCTGGCTGCCGGAGTTTACTTTGCAGAAAGAGATCGGCGGCACGATCTACTCCGTCACGGGAACTTATGACGGAACGGAAATGCTGGATAAAAAGATGGAGCGCATCATGGGCGAAAAGTTTACAGAAAAGATGGAGGATTCTGAATGACAAATACGCAGTCTCTTGGTACAATAGAAGCAACCAATCCTGTACTGGCAGTTGCCCCTTTGAAGGAGGAAACAGAAATGTTACGGGCAACTGATAAAATCACCGCGCTTTATTGCCGCTTATCCGTGGAAGATTTGAAAGAGGATAAGAAGGGCAGCAAAGAGGACGAATCCAACAGCATCCAGAATCAGAAAATGATCCTGCTCCAATACGCAAAGGAGCACCGTTTCCCGAACCCGACCTTTTTCGTGGATGATGGGCATAGTGGCACGAACTTTGACCGTCCCGGCTTTCAAGCCATGCTTGCGGAAATTGAAGCGGGCAGAGTGGCGGTTTGCTGTACGAAAGACCTATCTCGACTGGGGCGTAATTCCTCGCTGACAGGGCTGTATATCAACTTCACATTCCCGAAGTACAATGTGCGGTATATTGCCATCAACGACCATTTTGACACCATCGATCCCAACAGTACCGACAGCGACATTGCGGGCATTAAGAACTGGTTCAATGAGTTTTTCGCCAAAGATACCAGCCGCAAGATCCGTGCCGTCAATAAGGCAAAGGGCGAACGCGGCGTTCCTCTGACCGTCAATGTTCCATTCGGCTACCGTAAAGACCCGGAGGACAAGACAAAGTGGGTTGTGGATGAAGCGGCGGCGTTGGTAGTCAAGCGCATTTTCAAGCTGTGCATGGAAGGGCGAGGCCCGATGCAGATTGCAAAGCTCTTGCAGGAGGAAAAGGTGCTTAACCCCACCGCCTACAAGAAGCGCGAGGGCATCAAGACGCCCAGCCCGGAAACCGCTGCTCCGTACCATTGGAACACCAACACGGTCGTTCACATTCTGGAACGGCGGGAATACACGGGTTGCACCGTCAATTTCAAGACCTACACCAATTCCATCTGGGACAAAAAGCAGCGGGAAACGCCCATTGAAAAGCAGGCTGTTTTCTACAACACCCACCCGGCGATCATTGAGCAGGAGGTCTTTGACAAGGTGCAGGAAATTCGCCAGCAGCGTCACCGCAGGACAAAGACGGGCAAGAGCAGTCTGTTTTCCGGTATGGTCTACTGCGCTGATTGTGGAGCAAAAATGCGCTACTGCACCACCAACTACTTTGAAAAGCGGCAGGATCACTTTGTATGCGCCAACTACCGCAGCAATACGGGAAGCTGTTCGGCACACTTTATCCGCGCGGTTGTTCTGGAGGAATTGGTCTGGATGCACATGAGAACTGTGATTTCCTATGTCAGTCGGTATGAGGATCATTTCCGTGCCGTCATGGAGCAGAAGCTCCGGCTGTCCAGCGAAGCCGCGATCCGTGGACACAAGAAGCGGCTGGCACAGGCTGAAAAGCGGCTTGGAGAGCTTGACCGTTTGTTTATCCGCATTTACGAGGACAATGTGGCGGGGCGCATCACAGATGAAAAGTTCTCTATGATGAGCAAGACCTATGAGGACGAACAAGCACAGCTTAAAGAGGAAATTCAGACTTTGCAGAAGGAAATTGAAGTACAGGAACGACAGATTGAAAATTTGAAGCAGTTTATCCAGCGGGTACGCAAATATGAGGATTTGGACGAGCTTACCCCCTATGCGCTGCGGGAGCTTGTCAAGGCAATCTACATTGAAGCTCCGGACAAGTCCAGCGGCAAGCGGCATCAGGGCATCCGCATTTCCTATGACCTTGTGGGCTTTATCCCCGTGGAAGAACTGCTGAAACAGGAAACGGCGTGACCGAAGCCACGCCGTTCCTGAGAAAATACGATATTACTTTCTTATGACCCCCGACCATTTGCGCGGGGCACAAACACAGAAGAGAACGAAAACATATGGCAATGCCGTGAGTTTTTATGCGGGGGTAATCTTATCGCTGCACAAAATACAGCTCATACCACAAAATAAAGCTGTAAAAGCTCCAGATCTTGGTCATGGCGCCGGGCTGTGCGGTGCCGTTTTTATGGCCCTCCAGAAGCTTCAGCAGGGCAGGGGTGTTAAAGAATTGTGCGGCAACAGGGCCTTCAAACTTTTCACGCACCATATTGTAGTATTTATCCTGCTTCAGCCAGTCGTTCAGGGGCACAGGAAAGCCCAGCTTTTTGCGCTTTGCCACGCTTTCGGGCAACTGCTCCATGGCAGTGGCGCGCAGGGCAATCTTGGTTTGTTCCTTGCCGCTGCGATAGCGCTGGGGAATGCTGGTGGCCAGCGCCAGCATTTCACGGTCCAAAAACGGAACGCGCAGCTCCAGGCTGTTGGCCATGCTCATACGGTCGGCCTTGAGCAGAATATCATACAGCATCCAGGTGTGCATATCCACCCATTGCAGCTGGGTGGGCTCGTCCAGATGCTTCACCTTATCGAAATACGGCTTAAAATATTCCTCGGGGCGCTTGGCGTGATAATCTTTTTTCAGATATTGATCCCGCTCAGCGGGGTCTTCAAACACATAGTTGGCGCGCATAAAACGCTGCCAATGCTCCTGCCCGCCGCGCACCAGAAAATGCTTGCCCTTAAAGTCGGGCAGTGCTTTGGCAATGCTGGAAATGCCCCGGCGGACAGCACGCGGCACCTTGCGCTCGTAGTCCATAAAATGCACAGCCTGACTGTACATGGGGTAACCGCCGAACAGCTCATCCGCACCCTCGCCGCTCAGCACGACTTTAACATACTTGGCAGCATTTTTTGTAAGGAAATACAGCGGAACCTCGCTGGGATTGGGCATGGGCTCGTCCAAATACCACTGAATGTTCTTGTTGGCTTCAAAAAAGCTGTCGGCATCCACTTTGTTGGTGATGCACGGTACGCCGATCTCCTTGCTGAATGCCTCGGCGTAGGGAAGCTCGGAGTACTTTTCTTCCTCGTAGCCCACGCTGAAGCTTTTTACATGCGGGGTGCCCTTGGCTACTTCGTTTACTACAAAGCTGCTGTCAACACCGCTGGAAAGAAAACAGCCCACTTCCACATCGGCGATCTGGTGGGCCTTCACGCTTTCGGCAAAGGTTTCCGCAATGGCTTTTTTCCAGTCGTCCAGCGATTTGGTTTCGTCAATGTGATATTCAATGCTGAAATAGCGCTCAATCTCCAACTGTCCGTCGTGATAGGTGAACATATGTGCGCCGGGCAGCTTGTACACATCGCGGAACATGGTTTCCTCGTTGGGAATATACTCGATCGAAAGATATTCCGGCAAACGCTCTTCATTGAGTTCTTTCACAAAGCCAGGGTGAGCCAAAAAGCTTTTGATCTCGCTGCCGAACATAAAATGCCCGTTTTTGTGATAATAATAGAAAGGCTTAATGCCAAAAATATCGCGTGCGCCGAACAGAGTGCGGGTGTTTTTATCCCAGATGGCAAAGGTGAACATACCGCGCAGCTTGCCGGGCAACTGCTTGCCCCACTGCTCGTAGCCGTGCAGCAGCACCTCGGTGTCACTGTGAGAGGCAAAGGTGTGCCCGGCGGCGATCAATTCTTCGCGCAGCGTTTGAAAATTGTAAATTTCGCCGTTGAACACCACCACCAGCGAGCCGTCCTCGTTGTACATGGGCTGCTTGCCGCCCTCTAAGTCAATAATGGAAAGGCGGCGGTGGCCCAGCGCCACCTGATCGTCTACATAATAGCCCTCACCGTCGGGGCCGCGGTGAATAATGAGATCGGCCATTTCCTTGATCGTTTTTTTCGCCTGCTCACAGTCATGCCGGGCAGCGGAAAAGCCAACAATACCACACATAAATTTTTCTCCTGCTATTTAAGCGTAAAAATCATAAAAGGCTTGTGGGCCGCGTGTGCAGCCCTTAGCCGCGCAAACTCTTGTTTCCGTAATACTTGGCGGTTTTGCGGTAATAATTCAGATGGCTCTTGATATACCACAGCAAACGCTTTACACTGAGATCCTCGCGGCAAAGCAGCTGATGGCTCACCTTGCCCTGCTTTTTCAGGCGAATGGCCTCGGCCAGCAGGTCAGGATCCTTTAAATATTTGCGGATCACGCCGAAGGGGGCAATCATCCAAAGGCTTTCGGCATCGGCAATGGTAAAGCCAAGCGGTTTGTGATCTACCACATCATCCACCAGCCACTTTGCCAAATTATAGCCGCTGGCCGTTACAAAAAAGCTGCTGCGGCCTTGGCGGGGGTTCATTTCAAACAGCTTGTATTCATTGGTGCGGGCATCAAACTTCATGTCAAAGTTGGAAAATCCTTCCCAGCCCACATCTTCCAGAAAGGCTTTCATTTTTGCCATCAGTGCATCGTCACGCACCGAAAGAATGGCGGCGTAGTTTCCAATGCCCTCGGGGGTCTGCTCTTCCAGCAGGGGGCGGCCCAGCGCCATCAAATGCACCTTATGGTCCAAACCGGAGTAACAATTCAGCACGCGCATACAGTTGTCATCGCCGGGAATATACTCCTGCAGGATCAGCGGGTCCTGATAGCTGCTGCCGTAAATGGCGGCAGTGATCTCGTTGAACTCCTGCTGATTATAGGCCACAAACACCTTTTTCTTGTGGGGGAAGTGGCAGTTCCAATAGGCCATGCTGTTGCTGGGCTTGATGATGCACGGAAATTCAAAGGGAAGCTGAACCTCACGGTAATTCTGCACTGTGCAGCTGCTGGTTTTGGGATAGCTCAGGCCGTGCTTTTCACAGGCTTTGTAAAAGTACTCCTTCATATCCAGATTCATTACATTTTCTTCGGTGGGACAAGCAAATTTATAATACGGCTCCAGCGCGGCCCGGTTGCGGGCCAGCAGAATGGTGTAGCCATCGCTGCAGCTCAGCAGCACCAGCGTTTTGCCGGAATGCCCGGCGGCAAAGTCGGTAAGGGTTTTTACAAACACCTCGTCCTCTTCCAAGCGGGGCTCTACGACTACCTCGCTGATCAAGCGGGTGTTGCGGGTGGCCACCAGCCGGGCCTTGCACACCATGGCGCTGGTGATATGATATTCCATAAAGAAACTGCGCGCCATGCCGTACACGTTGGCATCGCTGCCCAGAAGAACCGGTAAAAATTCCGTCATATACAAAAAGACCTCACAATCTTTAAAAGCTGATCAATTCATTTTACTTCCATTATAGAGGGAAGTCAAACAATATTATGAGGAATGCCCGCATAAAAAAGCTTTTATTTTTGCCGGGCGCAGAGTATAATAATAGCTGTATACTGTAAAAGTGCCGTTTCTGCCGGGCAAAGCGCTGCCCCGCGGCGGCAACGATAGAAATGCGAGGACTTGTAGACCATGTGTGGAATCGTAGGTTTTTCCGATAAAAGAGAAAATAAACAGGAAATTTTACACGATATGATGAAGGCTATTCTGCATCGCGGCCCCGATGGCGAGGGCAGCTTTACAGATGATTCCGTGGCGCTGGGGCACCGCCGCCTTTCCATTATTGACTTAGAGGGCGGCAAGCAGCCCATGTATAACGAAGACGGTTCGATGGTGATCGTGTTCAACGGCGAAATTTACAACTACCAAGCCCTGCGGGAAGAGCTGATCGCCGCCGGGCACACCTTTGCCTCTCACAGCGACACCGAGGTGCTGCTGCACGGCTACGAGCAGTGGGGCAAGAAAATGCTGGGCCGCCTGCGGGGTATGTTTGCCTTTGCCATCTGGGATAAAAACACCGAAAGCCTGTTCTGTGCGCGCGATCATTTTGGCATCAAGCCGCTGTATTATTACACGGCTGAGGGTGAATTCATGTTTGCCAGCGAGATCAAGGCGTTTTTGGAGCATCCCGGCTTTGAGAAAAAGTTCAACCGCGACCAGCTGGAGCTGTACCTCACCTATCAGTATTCCCCGGGAGAAAACACCTTCTTTCAGGGGGTGAAAAAGCTTTTGCCTGCCCACTGGCTGGAATATAAAAACGGGCAGCTCACGGTGCAGCGCTACTGGCAGCCGGAGTTTAAGCCCAACGAGGCCCCCACGCTGGAGCAGTGGGAGGAAAAAATCGAAGCTGCCATGAAAGACAGCGTGCAGGCCCACAAGATCGCCGATGTGGAGGTGGGCAGCTTTCTTTCCAGCGGCGTAGACAGCAGCTATATGGCCTGCCTTGCCCATGTGGATAAAACCTTTACAGTGGGCTTTGCGGATAAGCAATACGATGAAACCGATTATGCCCGGGCATTCAGCGAGCATATCGGCGTGAAAAACTTCGCTTACCGCATCACGCCCGAGGAATACTGGGAAAATCTTGGAAAGATCCAGTATCACATGGATGAGCCCTTGGCCGATGCCGCCAGTGTGGCACTGTATTTTGTAAACCGTGAAGCCAGCAAGCAGGTGAAGGTGTGCCTGAGCGGCGAGGGCGCCGACGAATTTTTTGGCGGCTATAATATTTATAAAGAGCCCTTTACCGCCACATGGTATGATAAGCTGCCGCTGGGGCTGCGCCGGGTGCTGGGCGCTGCAGCCGAAAAGCTGCCCCCTGTGCGCGGGCTCAATTTTCTGGTGCGCCGCGGCAAGCCGCTGGAAGAACGCTATATCGGCAACACCAACCTGATGACCGAAACGCAGAAAAAGCGTTTGCTCAAGGAGTATTCCGGCAAGGTGAAGCCCACCGATCTTTCCCGCCCGCTGTTTGCCAAAACCAAGGGGCAGGATGCCGTGACCCGTATGCAGTACACCGATCTGCATTTGTGGATGGTGGGGGATATTCTGTTAAAGGCCGACAAAATGAGCATGGCCAACAGCCTGGAGCTGCGCGTGCCGTTCCTGGACAAAGAGGTGTTTGCGCTGGCCAGCACCATTCCCACGCGCTTCCGTGCCGACCACGATCACACGAAGATCGCAATGCGCGGTGCGGCGCTGCGCAGCATTCCCGCAGCAACCGCCGACAAAAAGAAGCTGGGCTTCCCCGTGCCGGTGCGTGCATGGCTGCGTGAAGAAAAATACGCCGCTGTGGTGCGTGAAAAGTTTACAGGTGAAACCGCTGCGCTGTTTTTCCGCACGGATGCACTGGAAAAAATGCTGGATCAGCACATTCGCGGCAAGCGCGACAACTGGCGCCAGATCTGGTGCGTGTTTATGTTCCTGACTTGGTACGAAGAATATTTTGTCAAGCGCTGATTTTTGAAAAAATGGAGGCAAACGGATATGCAGCTTTCTCAGGTTTTGGCCGGGCTGGAATACACTCTGGTGCAGGGCAGCACGGATACCCCGGTGAGCGACATTTATTATGATTCCCGCAAAGTGAGTGAAAACGGGCTGTTTGTGTGCATTGTGGGCACTCAGCGCGACAGCCATGAATTTGCGCAGGATGTGGTGGCCAAGGGCGCAAAAACGCTGGTGATCGAGCATGATCTGCCCAGCCTGCCCGGCGCAGATGTCACGGTGGTAAAAGTAAAAAGCAGCCGCTACGCCATGGCCTTGATGAGCGCCAACTATTTTGATCACCCCGCCCGCAAAATGCAGCTGATCGGTGTAACGGGCACCAAGGGCAAAACCACCACCACCCACATGATCAAGGCTGTGCTGGAAGCTGCGGGCCGCACGGTGGGCATGGTGGGCACCAACGGCGTTTACTATGGCAGCGAGCATCGTGAGCTGCCTAACACCACGCCTGAAAGCTATGAGCTGCAAAAGATCTTTCATCAGTTTTTGCAGGCAGGCTGCGACACCGCTTTAATGGAAGTGAGCAGTCAGGGCCTTATGCTGGACCGTGTGGCCGGTTTGCACTTTGATGTGGCGGTGTTCACCAATCTGTACCCCGATCATATTGCCCCCGGTGAGCACAGCAGTTTTGAGGAATACCGCCATTGGAAGGGCGAATTGTTCAAGCGCTGCACACTGGGCATTGTGAATCAGGACGATCCCAACACCGAAAAGCTGCTGGAAGGCCACACCTGCCGGCTGGTTACTTACGGAATGCACACGGAAGGGGCCGACTATCGCGCTCTGCCGGATTATAAGCTGCTGCGCACCCGGGATTTTCTGGGGGCAGAATTCCATTTGACCGGCAAGGATGAAATGGACATCAAGGTGAATATGCCCGGCGAATTCAGCGTATACAATGCGCTGGCCACCGTGGCGGTCGCCAAAGAGATCGGCCTGCCGGATCAAGCCATTCACGATGGTCTGGCCAAGGCGGCTGTCAAGGGCCGCGTAGAGCTGGTGCCCGTGAGCCATAAATTCACGATCCTGATCGACTATGCCCATAACGAGGCATCGGCCGAAAGCCTGCTGGAAACGCTGCGCGCCTATCATCCGCCGCGTCTGGTGGTGATTTTCGGCTGCGGAGGCAACCGCAGCCGCCTGCGCCGCTTCGGCATGGGCGAGGTGTGCGCCCGCATGGCGGATCTGTGCATTCTCACCGAGGATAACAACCGCTTTGAAAAAGTGGAGGATATCATTGCTGATATCAAAACCGGTATGCAAAAGGGCAACCCGAACGCAAAATATGTAGAGATCCATGACCGCTTGGATGCCATTCACTATGCCATGGATCATGCACAGGAAGGCGATCTGATCGCACTGATCGGCAAAGGGCACGAAAGCTATCGTGACCGCGAGGGCGTGAAAACCCCGTTTTTGGAGCGCGAGTTGATTGAAGAATACGCCGCCCAAACAGGCCTTGAATAACCAAAAAAATACAGGCATACACATAATCCGCCCCCGCCATGGCATATCCTTTGCCAGAACGGGGGTGGTTTTTTGGGCAAAAGGCACGCAAAACAGCCGGTGATGCGGGCGGTCACAAGGGCGCTGCGCATTCGCATAGGGGTGGTCTGCGCCGGGTTTGCGCTGGTGTGCTTTACGGTGCTGCCGGCGCGGCTGGTGCAGCTTCAGATCATGGACGGCGAAGAATATGCCCGGCGGGCAGCCGGGCAGCAGCTGCGGGATACCGTTATCCCGGCGGCGCGGGGGGATATTCTTTCGGCGGACGGCACACCGCTGGCCTGCACCGAAACCTGCTGGACCGTGCGCGCCAGCCCGCGTGAGCTGGACGATGCACTGGTAGAGCCTGCGGCCCGCGCCATGGAACAGCTGCTGGGGGCTGACTATGCAAGCACACTGCAAAAGCTGTCGCGCCGCACAGACAACGACTGCCTGATCCAGCGCAGGATCACCCGTGCGCAGGCCGATGCGCTGCTGGAGTGGTGCAGCGAACACGGGGCTGAGGGCATTCTGGTGTTGGAGGATGTAAAGCGTGTGTACCCGGAAGGAAACTTCGGCGGCAGTATTTTGGGCTTTGTGAATGTGGACGGTGACGGCGTTTGCGGGCTGGAGCTTGCCTACAACACGGCGCTGAAGGGCCGCGACGGCCGGGTGCTTACGGCCAAAAATGCGTGGGGATACAATATGCCCGTTCACTACGAAACCGCTGTGCAGGCGCAGCAGGGCCATACGCTTACCCTTACGGTGGATTCGTATATGCAGCACATTCTGGAAAATCACCTGCTTGCCGCCGTGAAAGAACATCATGTCGGCAGCCGTGCGGTGGGCATCGTGATGGAACCGGCCACCGGAAAAATTCTGGCCATGAGCACAAAGCCGGATTATGACCCCAACGAGCCGCGCAGAATAGAAAATGAAGCCCTGCGCGCGCAGATCGATGCTTTGCAGGGGGCGGCGCGCAAGGCGGCCTTGCAGCAGGCCCAGCAGGCCCAGTGGCGCAACAAAGCCGTGAGCGATCTGTATGAGCCCGGCAGCGTGTTTAAGCTCATCACGGCCAGCGCTGCGCTGGACAGCGGCGTCTGCACCCCCGAAAGCCGTTTCGTCTGCGCGGGAAAGATCCGCGTAGCGGGCACTACCTTCCGCTGCGCCAACGGGCATATCCACGGCAATGAAAGCTTTCGGCAGGGCCTTAGCGTAAGCTGCAACCCCTGCTTTATCCAAATTGGCGCAAAGCTGGGAAAACAGGCTTTCTGCGAATATTTCGAGCGCTTTGGTCTGTGCAGCGCCACAGGGGTCGATCTGCCTGCCGAGCCGGTGAAAAGCGAGTATTACACCGCCGAGCGCATGGGCCCGGTGGAGTTGGCCAGCTGCAGCTTTGGCCAAAGCAGCAAGATCACCTATCTGCAAATGCTGACGGCCGTATGTACGGCAGTCACATTTGCCGCAGGATCTGCCTGGGTGCGCCTGCTTTCTGGGCGTACATACTGGACATATGAACAGAAATTTTGTATAATATACAAAATATGGAATCATAAAATCAGGCTTTTTTCGTTTCGGAAAAGCCCTATGGTATAGGAGAGGCGTTTTTATATGCCCAAACAGTTTCAGGTGAAAGGTTTGCCCCGTAAACTGCTGCTTCTGGCAACGGATATGGGGCTTTTGGTGTTTTCGTATTATATTGCCATTCTGCTGCGTTTTGCGGAATCCGACGAAAGCGGAAAGATCCCGCAGGTAGTGGCCACCATGGCGCATCATCTGCCGTGGATGCTGACCATTTACGCCGTGGTGTTCTGGCTGGGCGGCCTGTACGAGGTTATGTGGCAGTATGCCGGCGTGCGTGATCTGGCGCGTGTGGTGATGCTGGCCTGCATTGCCACGGGCTTTTTGCTGATCGGCAACCAGCTGGTAGAGGGCGTTTTATACCGCACGGTGCTGGTGATCGGCGCCATACTCAGCATGGCCATGATCGGCGGCATACGCATGCTTTGGCGCTTGATGCGCTTCACGTTGCTCCGCCCGGAGGCCGCCAAAAACCGCAACGCCGAAAACCCGCTTTTGGTGGTGGGTGCAGGCAACGCGGGCGCATGGGCGGTGAATCTGTGCAAGCAGCGCAGCAGCTTTGGCTATCCGGTGGTGATGGTGGATGATGACCCCGCTAAGCGCAATCTGCGTGTGCAGGGCGTGCCGGTGCGCGGCAGCATCAGCGATATCCCCGAGCTTGTGCGCAAATATGACATTCGTGAGATCGTTATCGCCATCACCAGCCTGCGCGGCGAACGCCTGCAGCAGGTGGTAAACATCTGCAACAGTTGTCACTGCCGTGTGCGTATGCTCAACGACCCGCAGGCGGTGGATGAAAACGGCAATGTGCAGGGGGCAAGCCTGCGTGAACTGAATACATCGGACTTTTTGTCGCGCGATGAAGTGCATCTGGACACCGAAGAGATCCACAAATACCTCACCGATAAGGTGGTGCTGGTCACGGGCGGCGGCGGCAGCATCGGCAGCGAGCTGTGCCGGCAGATCATTCGCTATCGCCCCAAGCAGCTGCTGATCTTTGATATTTACGAAAACTGTGCGTATGAACTGGAAATGGAGCTTCGCAACAAAATCGGGCGCGATCTGCCCATTGTAACGCTGGTGGGCTCTATTCGTGATAAACACCGTTTGGACGAAGTGATGGATATCTATCACCCGCAGGTGGTGTTTCACGCCGCTGCGCATAAGCATGTGCCCCTGATGGAGATCAGCCCGGCAGAAGCCGTGAAAAACAATGTGCTGGGAACCAAAAATCTGCTTACCAGCGCCAGCACCCATGGGGTAGAGCGCTTTGTGCAGCTTTCTACCGATAAGGCTGTAAACCCCACCAATGTAATGGGCTGCACCAAGCGTATCTGCGAAATGCTGATCCAAACCTTTGCACAAAACACCACCATGAAGTGCATGGCTGTGCGTTTTGGCAATGTGCTGGGCAGCCACGGCAGCGTGATCCCTCTGTTCGAGTCGCAAATTCGTGAGGGCGGCCCGGTCACCATCACGCATCCGGACATCACTCGCTATTTTATGACGATCCCCGAGGCCGCACAGCTGGTGCTGGAAGCGGGCGCATTGGCGCGCAGCGGCAGCATTTATGTGCTGGATATGGGCCAGCCTGTAAAGATCATGGAGCTGGCCGAAAAAATGATCCGTTTCTACGGCTACGAGCCCGGCGTGAATATGGAGATCCGCATCACCGGACTGCGCCCCGGCGAAAAGCTGTATGAGGAGCTTATGATGGATACTGAGGCCGATAAAATGCAGCGCACCGATCACAACAAGATCTTTGTGGCCCCGCCGCTGCAGATCGATCTGGGCGTATTTTATCAACAGCTGCTGCAGCTGGAGGAGGCTGCCGAGCACAACGATGACAAGGTGGTAACCCAGCTGCAGAACATTGTGCCCACCTATCACCCCAACCGCAAAATGCTTAGATCATAACAGGAGTTTTGCTTTTATGGAATGCCGCAATTCAACGCTGTGCTATCTGGAACAGGATGGAAAATACCTGATGCTGCACCGCGTGAAAAAGAAAAATGATGTAAACCACGATAAGTGGATCGGTGTGGGCGGAAAGTTTGAAGCCGCCGAAAGCCCCGAAGAATGCGCCCTGCGTGAGGTAAAAGAGGAAACCGGCTACGATATGGCCGATTGGCGCTATCGCGGCATTGTCACATTTGTGTGTGAGCCGTGGCCCGTGGAGTATATGCACCTGTTTACCTGCAGTGGATTTTCGGGGCAGCAGATCGACTGTAATGAGGGCGTTCTGGAGTGGGTGCCCAAGCAAAAGGTGACCGAGCTTCCGATCTGGCAGGGGGATAAGATCTTTTTAAAGCTGCTGTGGCGTGAGGAACCGTTTTTTTCGCTGAAGCTTGTGTACAGCGGTGATGAACTGCGGCAGGCTGTGCTGAATGGCAAAGCCATGGATATTGCAGCATTCTTGAAGGAGTAACGGCTCATGTATACAAAATTTTTCAAGCGCTTTTTGGATATTGTGCTTTCGGGCATGGCTATTGTGGTACTCTCGCCGCTGCTGCTGTTGCTGGCGGTTTTGGTGCGGCTGGATTCCAAGGGCCCCATTTTCTTTAAGCAAAAGCGCGTGGGCAAGGGGAAAACGCACTTCCAGATCCTGAAATTCCGCTCCATGTACGCTGACACGCCGCACGATATGCCCACGCATATGCTGGGAAATGCGCAAAGCCACATCACCCGTGTGGGCAAGGTGCTGCGTGTGACCAGCTTGGATGAGCTGCCCCAGCTGTTTAACATTTTTGCAGGGCAAATGAGTATTGTGGGCCCGCGCCCTGCGCTTTGGAATCAGTTTGATCTGATCGAAGAACGCGATAAATACGGTGCAAACGATCTGGTGCCGGGCCTTACCGGCTATGCCCAGATCAATGGCCGCGATGAGATCCCCATTCAGCAAAAAGCCCGGCTGGACGGCTGGTATGTGCAGCATATCGGCTTTATCACGGATTGCAGGATCATTTTGGACACGGTGTCTGCCGTGTTCACCCACAAGGGCATTGTGGAGGGTGAGCATACCGGGAAAAAATCGGGCTGACCCTTCACCGGCAGACTGGCCGCATAGGAAATAAGCACCTCCGGCACAACGCTTAGCGGCGTTGTGCCTTTTTTTGCGCCTTGTTGTACAGGGCATCGCTTACAAGACGCCATTCGGGCCGCAGGGTGCAGTATTGCCGCCCCGGAGGGGGTGTGCGCCGCTTGCCCGTGAGAAAATCGGCCACCTCGCTTTTGCCGCACACCACGCGCCCGGTGTAAAGAATATTGTGCAAAATACGCGAAACCGCTTTGGGGGTAAAGGGCTTTTGGCAGCTGGTACACAGCCCCTGTGCATTCAAATAAGCGGCAATTTGCGCCATGGAATAATCTTTTTTTACATATAATGCAAAGATCTGCCGCACAACAGCGGCCTGTGCAGAGTCTGGCTGCAGGGTGTAGCGCCCTGTGTGCCGATAGCCGTACACGCGGTTGGGCACACGGCCCTTTTGCCCGCTCAGCTGCTTGCCGAATTTGATGCGCCGTGAAAGCCCGGCGGATTCCTCCTGGGCAATGGCGGAAAGCACCGTAAGAATAAACTCGCTACCGGTGCTGCTGCTTAGATCGGCATTCACAAACAACACCTCCACGCCCAACTCGCGCAGCGTGCGCACGGCGGATAAAAAATCCAGTACATTGCGGGCAAGGCGGCTCACATCCTTTACCAAAACCAGCTCAAAGCTTCCGCTTTCGGCATCCCGCAAAAGCTGCGCCAGCTGCGGGCGGCCCTTCAGCCTTGTGCCGCTTTTGCCCTCGTCGCCGTAAATATGCACAAGCTCATACCCGGCCCTTTGGCAGTATAATACAAAAAAATCACGCTGTGCAGCATAGCTGTCAAGCTGCGAGGCTTTTTCGGTGGACACGCGGCAATAAGCGGCGGCGCGTTTTGTGTGCATACCATCACCCCTTTTGTGACAACTGTATGCGCGGTGGTCAATGGGGGAGAACTCATGCAGCCCTATATGGTGCAAAAAATCACCGATGCAGCCGGGCGCACCGTGCAGGAATTTTCGCCCACAGTGCGCCGCCGCGTGATCTCGGAGCAAACCAGCGCCACCATGCGCGAGCTGATGGAATACACAGTCACGGACGGCAACGGCAAAAATGCCGCCGTAAAGGGCTATCGCGTGGGCGGAAAATCCGGCACCAGCCAAAAGCTGGACTCTGCCGATGAAAAGGCCCGCATTGCCTCGTTTGTGGCGGTGGCGCCCATGGATGCGCCCCGGCTGGCCGTACTGGTGTGCTTGGACGAACCCCATAGCTGGACGACTGCCGGCGGCAGCCTTTCCGCCCCGGTGGCGGCTGCCGTTTTGCGCGATTCATTGGAATATCTGGGCGTTTTGCCGCAAAACACCGATTAACCGCGGTGTAAAACGCCCATGCTTTTTCAAAAAGGGGGGCTTTGCATGGAACACGCCGGAACCTTTCACAAATACAGCCTCAAAAGTCTGTTTGGGCAGAATGCGGCAGCGGATATGCCGTTTTTCATTCTGGTGCTCACGCTTTTGTGCTTTGGGCTGATCACATTATTCAGCGCCAGCTACGCCGTGGGCATTTACCGTCGGGGCGATGCCTATGCCTATATCCGCCCGCAGCTTTTGTATGCGGCTGTGGGGCTGGCGGCCATGTGGGCGGCCTCTCAGGTGGATCACCACATCTATCACAGGCTGGCATGGCCGCTGATGGCGCTTTCTCTGGTGCTGTTGGTGCTGGTGCTGTTTATGCCGGAATACAATGGCTGCAAGCGCTGGCTGGTGCTGCCGGGCCTTGGCACGCTGCAGCCCAGCGAGATCGCCAAGTTTTCGGTGGTGCTGGTGTTCAGCCATATCATTTCGCTCAACTATCCCGGCATGGGCAGCTTTTCGGTGGGGGTGCTGCCGTTTGCGGCCATTCTGGGCGTGGTATCCGCGCTGATGCTGCTGGAACCGCATCTTTCCGGCACACTGCTTATTCTGGCCATCGGAGCCATTTTAATGTTTGTGGGCGGCACGGGGCTGCGCTGGTTTGCACTGGCCGGGGCAGGGGGCGCAGCCGCCGTGGCAGCTGCCGTTGTGCTGGTGCCGGATCTTGTGCCCTATGCGCAGGACCGCCTTGCCACCTGGCTCGATCCTTTTGCCGATCCACTGGGGGATGGACACCAAACCATTCAAAGCCTGTATGCCATTGGCTCGGGCGGTGCTGCGGGGGTGGGCCTTGGCAACAGCAGGCAGAAATATCTGTATGTGCCCGAGCCGCAAAACGATTTTATTTTTTCGATTTTATGCGAGGAACTGGGCTTTATCGGTGCGGCCTGCGTGATGCTGTTGTTTTTGCTGCTTCTGGTGCGCGGCATGATCATAGCAGCCCGCGCAGCCGACCGCTTTGGCGCACTTTTGGTGGTGGGCTTTGTGGCGCAGGTGGTGCTGCAGGCGGTTTTGAACATTGCGGTGGTCACCAACACCATTCCCAACACGGGCATCAGCCTGCCGTTTTTTTCTTCGGGCGGCACAAGCCTGATGATGCTGCTGGGCGAAATGGGCATTGTGCTTTCGGTAAGCCGCAGCGGCACCCAGCGCCGGGGGTGAGATGTGTATAAAATGTAAAAAATGCGCCGCAAAGCCCAGGGGCAGTTGACATTGAGAGAATGGATTATTATACTATGTTAGGTAGCTAACGAATAGAGGAGGCGAAGAGAATTTGGGCGAAGAGCAAAACGATTTTTTGCAGCAATGCAGGCTGGGCCGAGAGATCAGCTGCACCGAGCACATGATCAAGCGCCGCATTTGCCAGATGGAAAGCGAAAGCGGTGCGCAGCCCCTTACCGGCGGGCAGGGCGCGGTGCTGGGCTATATTATGCACAGCCAAAAGCCTGAGATCTTTCAAAAGGATATCGAACAAACCTTTAGTGTTCGGCGAAGCACGGCCACGGTCACGCTGCAAAAAATGGAGCAGGCGGGCCTGATCCGCCGCACGGCGGTAAAATCGGATGCACGGCTGAAAAAAATCGAGATCACCCCGCAGGGGCTCGCAGTGGCACAGCACATGGAAAAATGTATTGCCGCCATGGAGGCCGAGCTTTCCAGGGGCATCTCGGAACAGGAAAAACAGGCTTTTTTAAAAACATTGCAGAAAATCAATCAAAATCTGGGCGGTACGGCCTGCCCGGAAAAAGAATAACAAGGGCATTGCCGCCCAAAATTGCAAAATGCGGCAGGGCCTGAGAACCGGAAAGGAAAACAAGTATGATCAGAACTTTGGCAAAGCAGATCAAAGAATTCAAACTTGCTTCCATTTTGACTCCCTTGTGCATGATCGGCGAAGTGATCGCAGAAATGATCATTCCGCTGTTGGTTGCCAGCATCGTGGACAATGGCATTATGGCAGGCGATATCCGGGCGGTGGTGAACACCGGCCTGGAGATGGTGTTGATCTCTTTGATCGGCCTTTTCTTCGGCTGCATGGGCGCACGCTTTGGCGCGCATGCGGCAACGGGCTTCGCCCGAAACCTGCGCGGCGCAATGTATCGCAACATTCAGTCGTTCAGCTTTTCCAACATTGACAAATACAGCACGGCGGGCCTTGTTACCCGCCTTACCACCGATATCACCAATGTGCAGATGGCCTATATGATGATCCTGCGCATGTGCTTCCGTGCGCCGGTTTCGCTGATCGTGGCCATGTTTATGGCGGTGCGCATCAGCCCCAGGCTTTCGCAGATCTTCTGTGTGGCGCTTGTGTTTTTAACCATCGTGATGGCTCTTTTGATCAGCAAAACCATGGGGCTTTTCAGCCGCGTATTCAAAAAATACGATGCACTGAATGCCAGCGTGCAGGAAAATGTTTCGGCGATCCGCGTGGTCAAGGCGTATGTGCGCGAAAAATTTGAAAACAGCCGTTTCCGCAAGGCCAGCGGCGATGTGTATCAGCTGTTTGTGAGCGCCGAAAAAATGATGACCATCGTTATGCCTGTTATGCAAATTGCCATTTACGGCTGCATTCTGGCACTTTCGTGGTTCGGCGCACACATGATCGTGGGCGGCAGCTTGACCACCGGTGATCTGATGAGCCTGTTTACCTACTGCATGAACATTCTGATGAGCCTGATGATGCTCTCGATGGTGTTTGTGATGATCACCATGTCCAAGGCCAGCGCCGAGCGTATCGCCGAGGTGCTGAACGAATCTTCGGATCTGACCAACGGCGAAAACCCCGTGAAGCAGATCCCGGACGGCAGCATTGTGTTTGAAAATGTGAGTTTTGCCTATCCCGGCAGTATGCGCACAACGCTGAAAAACATTGATCTCTCCATTTGTTCAGGCGAAACCATTGGCGTTATTGGCGGCACCGGCAGCGCAAAATCCAGCCTTGTCAGCCTGATCCCGCGCCTGTATGATGTTACGGCAGGCAGTGTGATGGTGGGCGGCCGCGATGTGCGCGAATATGATCTTGAGGCTTTGCGCAATGCCGTGGCCATGGTGCTGCAAAAGAATGTGCTGTTCAGCGGCACGATCTACGATAACCTGCGCTGGGGCAACCCCAATGCCACCGATGAGCAGTGCAAAGAAGCCTGCCGCATGGCCTGTGCCGATGATTTTATTGAAAGAATGCCGGATGCCTACAACAGCAAGATCGAGCAGGGCGGCACCAATGTTTCGGGCGGCCAAAAGCAGCGCCTTTGCATTGCGCGCGCATTGCTCAAGAGCCCGAAGATCCTGATCCTGGACGATTCCACCAGCGCGGTGGACACCGCCACGGATGCACGCATTCGCGAGGCGTTTGCCAAAAAGATTCCCGGCGTGACCAAACTCATCATTGCACAGCGCATCAGCAGCGTGCAGGATGCCGACCGTATTGTGGTGATGAACCATGGCTGCATGGATGCCGTGGGCACCCACGAGGAGCTGCTGCGCAGCAACAAAATTTATCAGGAAGTATATTATTCTCAGCAGAAAGGGGAGCAGGATAATGGCGAATGATCGTATGCCCCGCGGCCCTATGAGAGGGCATGGCCGCGGCCCCAAACCGAAACTGAAGGACCCTAAAAAAATCATCCACCGCCTGATGGGCGTGGTGTTTGAAAATTATCTGCCGCATTGCATTTTGGTGGCAGCCTGCATTTTGATCAGCACTTATGCCAATCTGCAGGGCACCATGTTTATGAAAACTCTGATCGATGATTACATTTTGCCCATGATCGGCACCCAGGACCCGGATTTTGGCCCGCTGGCCTTGGCGATTTTGCGGGTGGCAGGCTTTTATCTGGTGGGTGCAGGCTGCGCGTATGCCTATAACCGCATCATGGTCAATGTGAGCCAGGGCACGCTGAAAACGATTCGTGACCGTATGTTTGCGCACATGCAGTCGCTGCCCATTTCGTATTTTGACACACACCCCCACGGCGAGGTGATGTCGCTGTACACCAACGATGTGGATACGCTTCGCCAGCTGCTGAGCCAAAGCCTGCCGCAAATGTTTTCCAGCGCGCTCACCATTGTCGGCGTTTTGGTAAGCATGATCATTCTCAGCATTCCGCTTACCATCCTGAACCTATGCATCGTATTCTGTGTGATGTGGTGTACCAAGCTGCTGGCCAGCCGCTCGGGCGATAACTTTATCAAGCAGCAGAAGAATCTGGGCCAGCTGAACGGCTATATCGAAGAAATGGTCGAGGGGCAAAAGGTGATCAAGGTGTTCTGCCACGAGCAGGAAAGTGTTGAAAACTTTGATGCGCTCAACCAAAAGCTGTACGAAAGTGCCGACAAAGCCAATAGCTACGGCAATATGCTGGGCCCCATCAACATGAACCTTGGCAATTTGGGCTATGTGATCTGCGCCATGGCGGGCGCGGTGCTGGCCATCAACGGCATCGGCGGCTTTACGCTGGGCAGCCTTGCCAGCTTTTTGCAGTATAACCGCAGCCTCAACCAGCCCATCAGTCAGGTGTCGCAGCAGATCAACAGCATTGTTATGGCATTGGCGGGCGCCGAGCGCATTTTCAACCTGCTGGACGAACAGCCCGAGCAGGACGAGGGCACGGTGGAGCTGTGCAATGTGCAGCTGAATGCAGACGGCAGCATGACCGAAAGCGAGCAGAAAACCCATCACTGGGCATGGAAACAGCACAATGCCGATGGCAGCGTAAGCTATGTGCCGCTGGCCGGAGATGTGCGCTTTAACGGGGTGGATTTTGGCTATACGCCGGAAAAAACCATTCTGCACGATATTCACATTTTTGCCAAGCCCGGCCAGAAAATCGCCTTTGTGGGCAGCACGGGCGCAGGCAAAACCACCATTACCAACCTGATCAATCGTTTTTACGATATTCAAAAGGGCTCGATCCTGTATGATGGCATTGACATCAAGCAGATCAAAAAGGCCGATCTGCGCCGAAGCCTTGGCATTGTGCTGCAGGACACCCACCTGTTTACCGGCACTGTGATGGAAAATATCCGCTACGGCAAGCTGGATGCTACCGATGAAGAATGCATTGCAGCCGCCAAGCTGGCCAACGCCGACCAGTTCATCGAAAGCCTGCCGGATGGCTACAACACCATGTTGAAGGGGGATGGCGGCAAGCTCAGCCAGGGCCAGTGCCAGCTGCTGGCCATTGCACGCGCCGCTGTGGCCGACCCACCCGTGCTGATTCTGGACGAAGCCACAAGCTCGATCGATACCCGCACCGAGCGCATTGTGCAGGACGGTATGGACAAGCTGATGGCGGGCCGCACGGTGTTTGTGATCGCACACCGGCTTTCTACCATTCACAACAGCAACTGCATTATGGTGCTGGAAAAGGGCTGCATCATTGAGCGCGGCACCCACGAGGAACTTATGCAGGAAAAAGGTAAGTATTATCAGCTGTACACGGGTCGATTTGAATTGGATTGATCCAAACTCAGATCGCGATCAAAAGGGGCATCCGCTTTTTGCAGTAAAAGGCGGGTGCCCCTTTTTGCCGCCCTTTGCCCGGCGGGGCAGTGCCGTTTTTCTCTCCGGCTGCGCCGGAAACCGAAAAACATGGCAAATTATATCATTCCGCTTCGCTCCATGATATAACAGCCGCCCGGCGGCCGTTATACATATTTTAGTGCCGTTTTTCTCTCCGGCTGCGCCGGAAACCGAAAAACATGGCAAATTATAT
>ERZ1034901.107-NODE-107-length-65934-cov-27.335312_pt1 | contig 65934 bp, 66 predicted proteins | sample MGYA00520628_ERZ1034901 | MGnify/ENA primary metagenome ERZ1034901 (study PRJEB33766, sample SAMN09781783) | gut metagenome | biome: gut microbiome | host: Homo sapiens | place: Madagascar | study: EMG produced TPA metagenomics assembly of the PRJNA485056 data...
AGGTCGCACCCAAGTTCTTCGATAAGCGCAATGCCAAAAAGCAGGGCGTGGACGGTGATCATGTGGACTACACCAACCAGTCCCATCCTGTCTGATAAATAAGTCCCTTTCAGGGCTGCTGCACAAAATGCTGTGCGGCAGCCCTTTTTTGTGCAGTCGGCAAAGGTGCAGGGCGCACTCTGTCGCGTAATACCGGAAAAACTTCTGCTTACACATTGACTTGCCGCCCAATACCTTTTATAATGATTGGTATAGCCGTACAATACAACAAATGATGTGGAGGAAAATGCTATGCGAAGCATCCCGGAGCAGCGCATTGCTGAGTTTCAGGAGCAGGATTATCAACTGTATTTTGGCATTTCAAAGCTGGAATTTGACCGGATGCTCCAGGCCCTGTATGAGGCTTACCGTCAGGAGCACAAGCGCAAGACCCGTTTTACCAAGATCTCTATGATGGACAAGCTCATTCTGACCTTGATCTATCGCTACGAGTACCGCACGATGGAAAGCATTGCCAAGGAATACGAGGTCTCTCTGGATACCATTGCGGACAACATCCATTGGGTGGAGCGCACGCTGCTTAACGCGGATATCCTGCAAACCAGCGTGACCTGCGTTTATAAGACGAACTGATGTTATAACCCTGCGTGAAAACGCGGGGTTATAATTTTTACAGCGAAAAGCTGCTAAAAGGTAGTAACTGCCGCAGTCATGTTATTTTGACTGCGCAGCAGTAAAAATGGGAATTGTGTTTTTTACGCGGATGCAGTCTGCACCTTGAATTTTTCAGAAAAGAATAGTAAAATGATGCTATATGTATCGTAACATGGGCTTGTGTGCCCAAAGCGGATACCTATACAGAAAAACCGAAGTTAAAACGAAAAAAGAATAGGAGCTAGTATGATCTTAAGCATGACCGGTTTCGGCAGGGGGACTGCCGTACTCAATGGCCGCGAGATCACTGTGGAGCTGCGCAGCGTGAACTCCCGCTATTTCGAGTATTCCTCCCGCATCCCGCGCACCTGTAGTTCTCTGGACAGCCGCCTGAAAAAACAGCTCAACCAGCGGATCTCCCGCGGCAAGGTAGAGCTTAGCATGACCGTGCAGAATGTTGACGCGGCAGATACCGTGGTCGCCGTCAACATGGAGCTTGCCCGCAGCTATCAGCAGGCCATGCGGGATTTGTCCGAGCAGTTGGGGGTCAAAAATGATGTGTCCACCGCCGTTCTGACCCGCTTCCCGGATGTGCTGACCACCCGCCACGCCGATGTGGACGAGGAGCAGCTGTGGCAGGATGTGTCTGCCGTTACCGCGCAGGCGCTGGATCGCTTTGTGGAGATGCGTGCCGCCGAGGGCGCCAAGATGAAGGCAGACGTGGAAAGCCGTCTTGTGTTTCTGGAACAGTGCGTCGGCAAGGTGGAAGCCCTGAGCGCAGGCCGGGTAGAGAACTACACCAACCGCCTGTACGAAAAGCTCAAGGTCATCCTGCAGGATCGTGACATTGATGACGCCCGTGTGCTGACCGAAGCCGCCATCTTTGGCGATAAGACTGCCGTGGATGAGGAAACTGTCCGTCTGCGCAGCCACATTGCGCAGTACCGCGATATCCTGCAGCTGGACGAGCCCGTGGGCCGCAAGCTGGATTTCCTGACGCAGGAGCTGAACCGCGAGACCAATACCATCGGCTCCAAGTGTCAGGATCTGGATATCACCCGCATTGTGGTGGATATGAAGGCGGAGATCGAAAAGATCCGCGAGCAGATCCAGAATCTGGAATAATATGTTGTGGAGGAGCCTATGAAACTCATCAACATCGGTTTTGGCAATATGGTCAGTGCGGGGCGCGTGGTGGCTGTCGTCAGCCCGGATTCTGCACCGGTCAAGCGTCTGGTGAAGGAAGCACGCGAGCGGGGGATGCTGATCGACGCCTCTTATGGCCGCAGTACCCGTGCAGTGCTCATCATGGACTCCGATCACGTCGTGCTGTCCGCTCTTCAGCCCGAAACGGTGGCAAGCCGCGCCGCAGGGCAGGAGGGCAAAACATCAATGGAGGAAGAAGCATCTCATGGCGAATGATAAATTTCTATTTGTAGTTTCCGGTGCAGCCGGTACTGGTAAGGACAGCGTGGTCAAGGCACTGCGCGAGGCACACCCCGAGATCGAAAAGACCGTCTCTGCCACCACCCGCACCCCGCGCCCCGGCGAGCAGGAGGGTGTGGACTACTACTACCGCACCCGCGAGCAGTTCCAGCAGCTGCTGGAAAACGATCAGGTGGTGGAGCACAACTTCTATAACGGCAACTACTACGGCACCCTGAAGTCTGAGGTGGAAAAGCGGCTGGAAGCCGGTAAGGTGGTCGTGCTGGTCATCGATGTGCACGGCGCTGCCAATATCCGCCGGATGTTCCCGGGCGCTACCACCGTGTTCCTGCTGCCGCCCTCTGTGGAGGAGCTGGAGCATCGCCTGCGCGGCCGCGGCACCGAGACTGAGGAAAGCATTCAGGAGCGTCTTGCCACCGCCCGGCAGGAGCTGGCTGAGCAGGATAAGTTTACCGTAAAGCTGGTCAACAACCAGATCGAGCCTTGCGCCGCAGAGCTGTATCAGGTCATCTGTCAGCGCGCCGGGCTGCAGGGCTGAAAAATCAAGCGTTGAAGGAGTTGGACGAATGCCCAAGACGGTAGGCGTTGCCGTCAGCAATGCGACCTTCCATTTTGATAAGCTGTATACCTACGCTGTTCTGCCGGAGCACCAGAATGCGGTGCGCCTTGGCAGCATGGTGCTGGTGCCCTTTGGCAAGGGCAGCCGCGCCCGCATGGGCGTGGTACTGGCCTGCGATGCCGAGCCGGAGCACTCCAAGCTGAAATATCTGTTCGATGTAGCCCCGGCCTCGGCCTGTCTGACCCCGGAGTTGCTGCGGCTGGTGCATTTTTTAAAGGAGCGCACCTTCTGCACCTACTACGAGGCCGTCAAGGCGGTCATTCCGTATGGTGCACAGTACAAGCCTGCCGTGGCTACAGACGGTGTGACCCCGGTACTGCAAAAGCAGCTTACCCGTCACACCGAAAATGCCTATAAGCTGGTGGGCACTCTGCCGCAAAAGCCAAAGCCTACGGCAAAGCAGCTGGCGGCGGTGGCGCTGCTGAGCGGCGGTCCCCGCACCCTGAACGAACTGGAGGATAAGGGCATCAGCCGCGCAGTGCTGGATAACCTGTGCACCAAGGGTGTGCTGGAATGCAGCAAGGTAAATAAGTCCATCGACCTCTACGCCTCCATCCCGCTGCGCAACGACCCCATCACCCTCACAGAGCAGCAGCAGGCCGCTTATGACACGCTGCTGTCCAAGCTGGAAGATACAGCACCACATTCCGCGCTGTTGTACGGTGTTACCGGCAGCGGTAAGACGCTGGTGTTTTTAAAGTTGATTTCCCGCTGTCTGGAACATGGCCGCAAGGCGCTGGTGCTGGTGCCGGAGATCAGCCTGACCCCGCAGATGATCCTGCGGCTCAAGGGACAGTTCGGCCGCCGCGTGGCGGTACAGCACTCCGCGCTCAACCACACCGAGCGTCTGCTGCAATGGCAGATGATTCAGGACGGCGGTGCAGATATCGTGGTGGGCACCCGCAGCGCAGTGTTTTCGCCGTTGGAAAACATCGGCCTTATCATCATTGACGAGGAGCAGGAGCACACCTACCGGTCGGAATCCGCACCACGCTACTCCGCCCACGAGGTCGCCCGGCAGCGTGCCGCCGAAAACGGCGCCCTGCTGCTTCTGGCCAGCGCCACCCCCAGCACCGAGAGCTTCTACGCTGCACAGAATGGACGCACCCAGCTGGTGCGGCTGACCAAGCGCTACGGCGGCAACCCGCTGCCCAGTGTGCAGATCGTGGATATGCGGGCGGAACTGGCAGCGGGCAATCCCCGGGAAATCAGCCTTGCGCTGGAGGATGCCATCCACCGCAATCTGGAGGCAGAAAAGCAGACTATCCTTCTGCTCAACCGCCGGGGCTACCAGACCATTGCCCAGTGCGAGGACTGCCGCGAGGTGCTCAAGTGCCCCAAGTGCAGCGTGCCCATGGTGTACCACAAATCAGCGCATAAGGTGCTGTGCCACTACTGCGGCTCCCAGCAGGAGCCGCCGCCCACCCTTTGCCCGGCCTGCGGCGGCAAGCTGCAGTACCGGGGCTTTGGCACCCAGAAGGCCGAGGAAGAACTGGCAAAGCTTTTCCCGGAGGCGCGGGTGCTGCGCATGGATCAGGACTCTACCGCCGCCAAGGATGCCCACGAAAAGCTGCTTGCCAAATTTGCAGCGCATGAATACGACATCATGGTGGGCACCCAGATGGTGGCGAAAGGTCTGGATTTCGAGGACGTGACCCTTGTGGGTGTTCTGGGCATTGATTCGCTGCTGTTTGCGCAGGGCTTCCGGGCATACGAGAACGTGTTCAGCCTGATCACACAGGTGGTGGGACGCAGCGGCCGCGCAAAGGAGCCCGGCTTTGCCATCATCCAGACCACCGACCCGGACAACCCGGTGCTCACCCTTGCCGCCGCGCAGGATTACGATGCTTTCTACGAGCAGGAAATCGCCTACCGCAAGCTTGGCTTATACCCGCCTTTCTGTGGGCTGTGCGTCATCGGCTTTGCCGGTGCAAAGGAGAACGAGGTGGCGCGTGCCGCTGCCCGGTTCTCGGCGCTTTTAGGGCAGCAGGCGGCCAAGCAGCCGGATCTGCCCCTGCGCATTCTGGGACCTACGCCCGGCAGCATTGAAAAGATCAACGACACCTACCGCTATAAGCTTACCGTCAAGTGCCGCAACGACCGCCGCTTTCGCGACCTTGTGCGTGCGGCGCTGGCATTGTATGAAAAAGAAAAACTGCCGTCCAAGGCATCGGTCGTGGTAGACCTGCACTCGGACGGTGACATCTGATAAAACTGGAGGTACCATTATGGCTATCCGTAATATTGTTAAAGAAGGCGACCCCATCCTGAACAAGGTCTGCCGCCCTGTGACCAATTTTGATGACCGTCTGGCCACCCTGCTGGACGATATGCGCGAGACCATGATCGCCGCCGACGGCGTAGGTCTGGCCGGTCCGCAGGTGGGCATGATGCGCCGCCTGTTCGTGGTGTGGGACACCACCGACGCCCCGGAGGAGATTCCCGAGGATTACGAGTACAAGTTCATTGATTTTGTCAACCCCGAGATCCTTGCTGTTTCTGAGGAAGAGGAGACTGCCTACGAGGGCTGCCTGTCCTTCCCGGGGCACAACGGCGCTGTGACCCGCCCGGTTGCCGTCAAGGTGCGTGCACAGGATCGCAACGGCGAATGGTTCGAGCTGGAAGCTGACGGTCTGCTGGGCCGCTGCATCCAGCACGAGAACGACCATCTGGATGGCATCACCATCATGGAGTCCAGCGAGTACTTCTATGAGGATACCGAGGAAGGCAAAAAGGCCGCCCGCGAAGCGAAAGGAAACAACTGATGCGCATTTTGTTCATGGGCACGCCGGATATTGCTGCCGAGTGCCTGAAAGCCCTGTATGCTGCCGGGCATGATATCTGTGCCGTGTACACCCGGCGGGATAAGCCCGTCGGACGCAAGCAGGTGCTCACCGCGCCGCCGGTCAAGGAGGTTGCGCTGGTGCACGGCACGCCTGTGTTCCAACCCCGCACCCTGCGGGACGGCAGCGAGGATGAAAACATCCGTGCCCTTGCCCCGGAACTGATCGTGGTGGTGGCCTATGGCTGCATCCTGCCGAAGTCCGTGCTGGAAATGCCCCGCTACGGCTGCATCAACCTGCACGTTTCGCTGCTGCCAAAGTATCGTGGCAGCGCCCCGGTGCAGTGGTCGGTGCTGAACGGTGACGCCGAGACCGGCGTTTCCATCATGCAGATGGACGAGGGGCTGGATACCGGCGATGTGCTGTACTGCAAAAAAATCACCATCGACCCCGAGGAGACCAGCGGTGAATTGTTCGACCGCGTTACCGCTGTGGGTGCCGAAGCTCTGTGTGAAACGATTCCTCAGATCGCTGCAGGTACTCTGACGGCTGTGCCGCAAGACCACGAAAACGCTACCCTTGCCCCCATGCTGAACAAGGAGATGGCAGAGTTCCACCTGACCGACTCTGCCGCCCACATCCACAACTGGGTGCGCGGCATGAACCCTTGGCCGGGTGCGTGGTTTATCACCTCCGGCGGCAAAAAACTCAAGGTGATGTCCAGTCGCGTGGCTGCCGCCAACGGCGAAGCCCCCGGCACTGTGCTGGCTACAAAGCCCCTGACCATAGCCTGCGGCGAGGGCGCTATCCAGCTGCTGGAGGTCGTGCCGGAGGGCAAAAAGCCTATGGACGGCACCGCCTTTGCAGCAGGTCTGCGCCTGAAAACGGGGGATAACCTCTGATGGCCGCAAATCCGCGTGCGGCAGCAGTCGCCGCACTGGTACGGCAGGAGCAGGATGGCTTTTCCAATCTGGTGCTGGACGCAGAGCTCAAGCGCCAAAAGCTGGAAGGCCGGGACAAGGCCTTTGCGAGTGCCATTTTCTACACTGTGCTGGAGCATCGCGGCACACTGGACTATATTCTGGAGCAGTTTCTGCCCAAGGGTCTGGCGAAGTTGGATGCACCAGTGCGGGAAATTTTACGCGCTGCGCTGGCACAGGCACGCTATATGCAGGTGCCTGTCTCCGCAGCAGTGAACGAGGCGGTCAAGCTGACCCGCACCTTTAAAAAATCCAGTGCCTCCGGCCTTGTCAATGCCGTGCTGCGCAAGGCCTGCGGCTATGATTTAGACGCTGCCGTCTTTACGGACGAGATCAAGCGCCTGATGGTTTTAGGCTCTGCCGGGCGGGATGTGGCAGAATTTCTCCACAAAAATTACCCGGACGAGGCACTGGGCATCCTGACCTATCAGGCCGATGGCGGTTTGACCAGTCTGCGTGCAAACCCCCTCAAGGCCAGCGCTGCACAGCTGTGTGCTATGCTTACAGAGCAGGGCGCAGCAGAGGTACGGCAGGGCATCGTGCCCGGCAGCGTGCTGGCGCGGTTTGCGGGCAGCCCAGCGGACAACGAGCTGTTCTGGCAGGGCTACTACCATGTGGAAGGGCAGGCCAGCCAGCTGGCAGCCCTTTGCGTGGGTGCTGCTCCGGGGGAAACAGTGCTGGACCTGTGCGCTGCCCCCGGCGGAAAGACGATCCTTCTGGCCGAGCAGATGCAGGGCACAGGAGAGCTTTATAGCTGCGATGCTGCAGAAAACCGTGTGGGGCTTATCCGCACCGCAGTGGACCGCATGGGCTTTGCCGGGGTGCACACCCTGTGCAACGATGCCACAAAGCCGAACTCTGCACTGCCCATGGCAGACCGCATCCTGACGGATGTGCCCTGCAGCGGCTTGGGCATTCTGGCAAAAAAGCCGGATCTGCGCTATAAAAAGCTGGAAGCTGCCCGGCAGGCAGAACTGCTTGCCACACAGGCGGCAATTCTGGATACCGCCGCGGCGCTGCTCAAGGCGGGCGGGCGGCTGGTCTACTCCACCTGCACCATCGACCCGGCAGAAAATCAGCAGCAGATCGCAGCCTTTTTGCAGCGCCACCCGGAATTTGCGGTCTGCGCGCCGGAGGTGCCGCTGCCCGCCGGAATGACGGCAGGGGAGTACGGCTGCCTCTCGGTGCCCACCCGCACCGGCATGGACGGCTTTTTCCTGTGCGTGCTGCAAAAAGCCGCCGCAACGCAATAAGCACGACCTTTGTGGGTCGTATCCTCTTATAGGAGAACAGAATGGAACAAAAACGCTGTATTTCTTCCCTGACGCTGGCAGAATTGACTGCTGAACTGAAAGCGCTGGGACAGCCGAGTTTCCGGGCAAAGCAGATCTTCCACTGGGTGCACCAGAAACTGGTCACCGAGTTTTCTGCCATGACCGACCAGCCCAAGACCCTGCTGGCAAAGCTGGAAGAAACCTTTTATATCGCTGCACCGCAGATCGAGCGCCGTCAGGAGGCCAAGGACGGTACTGTGAAGTATCTGCTGCGCATGGCCGACGGCAACTGCATCGAGACCGTTGTCATGCGTTACCACTACGGCAATACCGTGTGCGTATCCACACAGGTGGGCTGCCGCATGGGCTGCCGGTTCTGCGCTTCCACGCAGGCAGGGCGTGTGCGCAACCTTGAAGCAGGCGAGATCTGCTCCGAGATCTACACTGCCCAAAAGGATATTGGCGAGCGCATCTCGCATATCGTGCTTATGGGCATCGGCGAGCCGCTGGATAACTTTGACGAGGTGATGCGTTTTTTGGAGAATATCACTTCGCCCGAGGGCGTCAATATCGGCATGCGCAACATCAGCCTTTCCACCTGCGGCCTTGTGCCCAAGATCGATCAGCTGGCGGAAAAAAAGCTGCAGCTCACCCTCTCCATCTCGCTGCACGCACCTACCAACCAGATCCGCAGCAGCATGATGCCGGTCAACGATGCCTACCCGGTGGAGCAGCTGATCCAGACCGTGCGCCGATATCAGGAGACCACCGGTCGCCGGGTCAGTTTTGAATATTCCATGGTGCGCGGTGTCAATGATTCTGATGTCTGCGCAAAGCAGCTGGCAGACCTGATCCGGGGCATGGGTGCTCATGTAAATCTGATCCCCATCAACCCGGTGGACGGCAGCCCGTATTCTGCTACGGATGCAGCCAATGTGCGCCGGTTCCAGCAAAAGCTTGAAAGTCTTGGCGTAAACGCTACGGTGCGCCGCCGCCTTGGCAGTGAGATCAGCGCCGCCTGCGGCCAGCTGCGCCGCGATGAAATGAACGGCAAGGCATAAATAGAGGGAGAAACCTATGAAACTTGCAGGAAAAACGGATGTAGGACGCGTCCGGCAGGACAATCAGGATGACTACCGTGCCGGGGAACTGCCCGGCGATGCAGCTTGGGCGCTGGTATGCGATGGCATGGGCGGCGCACGCGGTGGGCGGGAAGCCTCGCAGTGTGCGTGCAGCGTCATCGAGCGCTGCTTTCAGGAGCAGTACAGCCAGTGCATCCCTGGCGAAGAGGAGACTTTTTTAAAAAAAGCCCTGCTCAGCGCCAACCGCTATGTGTTCCAGAAGGCATTGCGGGAGGAGTCTTTAGCCGGTATGGGCACTACCGCAGTCTGCGCTCTGGTGCGCGGCGGCAAAGCCTATCTGAGCCACGCGGGCGATTCCCGCGCCTATCTGTACCGGGACGGTAAGCTGGCGCAGCTGACTCACGACCACTCCTATGTACAGGAACTGGTGGACTGCGGCACCATCACGCAGGAACAGGCAGAGCATCACCCGCAGAAAAATATCATCACCCGGGCGCTTGGCGTGGACTACCGGCTGGAGCCGGAGTTCACCACCATAGCGCTGCAGGCAGGGGATGTTCTGCTGCTGTGCACGGACGGTCTGACCAATGCCGTGCCCACAGAGCAGCTGGAACAGCTGCTGCGCAACGGGTCTTTTTACGATCTGCCGGACGTTCTGATCCGTACCGCCAACGAAAACGGCGGCCCGGACAACATCACAGCCCTGCTGGTGGGGATAGAGCCGATGGAGGTGCGCCATGGATAACCTGATCGGTAAAAGACTGGACGGCCTGTACGAGGTGCAGGAGCTGATCGGCTCCGGTGGCATGGCCAACGTGTATAAGGCGGTCATGCGGGGACAGAACGGCCCCGTGCCCGCCGGGACTGTGGTGGCTGTCAAGGTGCTGCGGCAGGAATATATGCACGACCCGGATCTTGTACGCCGCTTTAAAAACGAGTCCAAGGCCATCTCGCTGCTGAACCACCCCAATATCGTCAAGGTGTACGATGTTTCGGTCAACGACCATCTGCAATATATCGTCATGGAGTATGTGGACGGCATGACCCTGCGGGAGTACCTCAACGAGCGGGGCGGCAAGCTTTCCAGCCGGGAGACTGTGCACTTCATCTCCCAGATCCTTAAGGCACTGGAGCACGCCCACGCCAACGGCATCGTGCACCGGGATATCAAGCCCCAGAATATTATGCTGCTGGATAACGGCCAGCTGCGCATGATGGACTTCGGCATCGCACGTATTTCCCGGGCAGATAACCAGATGCTGGCCGGCAAGGCGATGGGCAGTGTGCATTATATCAGCCCGGAGCAGGCCAAGGGGGACGAGACCGACCGCACCAGCGACATCTACTCGGTAGGCGTCATGATGTACGAGATGCTTTCCGGTCATCTGCCCTTTGACGCCGATGACGTGGTGGAGGTTGCCATCAAGCAGATCTCGGACGAGCCCCGCTCGCTGCACGAGCTGGCACCGGAGGTGCCCTATGCGCTGGTGGAAATCACCGAAAAGGCTATGGCCAAACTTCCCCAGAACCGCTACCCCTCGGCACGGGCGATGCTGGAAGCACTGGACACCTATGTGCAGAATCCCTCCGTGCTGTTTGAATATCAGTATATTACAGAAGAAGCACCCGAAAAGGTGGTGAAACGTACCATGAATCAGAACCGCGCGATCCGTCAGAACGAACAGCCCGCTCCCCGCAAAAACGGCAGGGGCAAGCCGGGCAAAAAACGCCGCACCGTCTTTTTGCCGGCCTTGTTCGGCATCACCATTGCCTTTGCACTGGCCTGCATGGCACTGTGCTGGATGATCCTGAACGACTCCTCCAACCTGATGAACAGCAAGGCCGATGTCACCCTTGGAGATTATATCGGCATGACCAAGGATCAGGCCATGGCCACGGATCAGATCGCATCCGGACAGATCTCCCCGGAGTGGGAAGAGGAGTATAACAGCAACTACGCCGCCGGTTATATCTATAAGCAGTCGCCGGTGTCCGGCCGCACCGTCCGCGAGGGTCAGAGCGTGACGCTGACCGTTAGCCTTGGTACCCAGTATGTCACTGTACCGGATCTGACCAACTATGTGCAGACCGATGCCGAACAGCAGCTCAAGGCACTGGGCGTTTCGGTGCTGGTCACGCAGGCTGTGGATACCACCGTGGCCTCCGGTGCGGTCATCCGCACCGACCCTGCCGCCGGTACGCAGGTGGCGGCAGGATCTACGGTCATCCTCTATATCAGCCGTCCGCAGGTGTCTACCACCACCAAGGTGCCTTCGCTTACCGGTATGAGCGTGGATGATGCCCGCACCCTGCTGGTGCAGAACCATCTGGGTCTTGGCAGCCAGAGCGAAGAATACAGCGACCAGCCCGCAGGCACGGTGCTCAGCCAGAGCCCGGCGGCAGGTACCACTGCGAAGCTGAACAGCCGCGTAAACGTTGTGGTCAGCGCAGGCGCTGCACCGGCACAGGAGCCGGAGCAGCCCGGCAGTGACGGCACCTCCGGCACCACGGGTGAAGGCTCTACCGGCGGCGAGAGCACCGGCGGCAGCAGCGAGTCGAGCTCCAGCAGCAGTTCCACCGGCGGCGGTATTCTGGACTGGTGGTCCTCGCTGCTGAACTGACGGAGGATGTGCATGAACGGTTATATCGTAAAAGGCATTGGCGGCTTTTACTATGTAAAAACGCCGGACGGCATCGTGGAGTGCAAGCCCCGCGGCATCTTCCGCAAGCAAAAGATCACCCCCGTGGCAGGGGATGAGGTGACACTGGAGACCGAAAACGGCGCAGCGGTCATTGCGCAGATCGCGCCCCGCAAAAATGTTTTTGTGCGCCCGCCGGTGGCAAATCTGGATGTGCTGTTCCTTGTGGCCAGCACTACCCAGCCCACCCCCAGCACGCTGGTGCTGGATAAGCTTTCGGCCATTGCGGTGGATAAGGGCGTGCAACCGGTGGTGGTGTGCACCAAAAGCGACCTTGCCGAGGCAGATTTTCTGGCAAACGCTTACGCAAAGTCCGCCCTGCCGTTTATTCGCATCGACTACGAAAGCGGCGCCGGGCTGGACGAAGTAAAGCAGTGGATCAACGGCAGGCTGTGCGCCTTTTGCGGGAACTCCGGTGTGGGCAAATCCACCCTGCTGAACGCGCTGCTGCCGGACGCTGCCCGTGAGACCAGCGCCATCAGCCAGAAGCTGGGGCGCGGCCGCCACACCACCCGCGAGGTGACCATCTTTGAAGCCTACGGCGGACGCATTGCCGACACCCCGGGCTTTGCCAGTCTGGAGGCCAACCGTGCCGGATTCATCCCAAAGGAGAATCTGGAGCACGCTTTCCCGGAGTTCGGGCCTTATCTGGGGCAGTGTCAGTTTACCGGCTGCTCTCACCGCAGCGAAAAAGGCTGTGCTGTGCGGGCTGCGCTGGCAGAGGGCAAGCTTTCCCAAACCCGGTACGACAGCTACTGCGCCATGTACGACGAGGTAAAGGATATCAAGGATTGGCAGCGCCCGAAAGTGTAATACGGAAGGAAGAATAAGATGTCCCGTTGTGTGATCCTTTCCGCCTGCCCGGTGCAGCCGGAACTTAAGCGTCTGCTGCGCAGCGATGATTTTATCATTGCCTGCGATGCGGGCTACCGCAACTGTGCGCGGCTGGGCTGCAAGCCGGATATCATTGTAGGCGATTTTGATTCCGCCCCCTGTCCGCAGCAGGACACGGACGATATCGTGGTACTGCCCCACGTCAAGGACGACACCGATACCGAGTATGCTGCAAAGCTTGCTGCGCAAAAGGGCTTTGACGAGGTACTTTTGCTGGGTGCACTGGGCGGCAAGCGGGTGGAGCATACCCTTGCAAACCTTTGCACTGGCCTTGGGCTGGAGCAGCGCGGCATCCGCGCCGCCCTGCAGGACGAGCGCTCTCGCATCACCTTTGTGCTGCCGGGCGAGAGCCGCTGTTATCCTAAGGAGGAGTTCTTCTACTTCTCGGCTTTCCCCATGGAGGGGCGCGCCGAGGGCGTGTATGAAAAAGGCTCCTTCTATGAACTGGAGGATGCCGTGCTCACAGCAGGCTATCCGCTGGGCGTGAGCAACGAGTATGCCGAAGGCTCAGACTGCATCACCGTCAGCACCCGGCAGGGCGCGCTTGTGGTGGTGGAGACCATCGCAGATTGAACCCTATTCCCGGAACATTTTTGCCCGTCAGACGCTATAATGGGTTAAACATAAGCGAAAGGCGGGGTGGAGATGCAGGTAGTGGTCATTCGCAGCCCGAAAGCGCTGTGCGGCATTCTGCGCAAGCTGTTCGGCATCCGCAAAGAGAACTGAATCCATAAAAGGCCGGTGTGTGGCAAAGCTGCTGCACACCGGCCTTTTGCTGTCGGCATACCGCCGCCTGCCGCCGCATACACTCTTACGGAAACGGACAGGGAAAGGAGCGCACTGCACATGGAACTGAAGATATTCCGGGACACGCTGCCGCAGGGCGGGGCGGGCTGTACCGTAAAAGCAGAACTTCCGCTGGAGACTGAGATCCGCGTTTCGGACGATTTGCCGCCGGTGGGTAAGCTGGTAAAGTGCTTTGTCCGCCCGGTGGTGCTGCAACGGCGGCTGCAGCCGGGCAGGCTTACCTTAGAGGGCTATCTGCGCTGCACGGTGTTTTACCAGAGCGAAGCAGAAAAAGACCTGTGCCAGACCGAGCAAAAGCTGCCCTTCACCAAGCAGCTGGAGCTGCCGGAGCTTGCCTTTACGGCATGGACAGCTTTGGTGGAAGGGCAGACAGAGTACCTCAACACCCGCGCGGCAGACCCGCGCCGCATCGAGGTGCGGGGCGCCTACGGGCTGGTGGTCACGGTACACACCCAGTGCAAGACCGAGGTCATTACTGCACTGGCAGATGGCGGCATCGAGCAGCAGCTGCGTACACTGCAGGGCGTGCGCAGTGTAGCCGTGCTGGATAAGCTGGTCACCTTGGAGGGCGAACTTGTCTTTGCCAAGCCCCCGGCGGCTGTACTGGATATTATCGGCAACGCCTGTGTGGCAGAGGTAAAGCTTCTTGCCGGAAAGGCTGTGGTCAAGGGCGAGCTGCGGGTGCAGTGCGCATGGCGGGCAGAAGGGGACACTGCCCTGCAAAGTCAGGCGGCGGCACTGCCCTTCCAGCAGGTGATAGATCTTGAGGGCATCACCGAGGACTGCCGCTGCCTATGTGTGGCAGAGCCGGTGGGGTTTACGCTGTCGCAGGCAGAAGGCGCCACTGCTCAGCTGACGGCAAATGTCATGCTGCACTTGCGGGCATGGCGCAGCTACCAGCTGCAAGTGGCGGTGGACGCCTTTTCCACCCGGTTTGAAACGGAGCTCACGCTGCAGCCGCTCGTTACAGAGCAGCTGCTCTGTACCCTGAACGATACCACCACCGCCACAGGCTCCGGCCCGCTGCCGGATGCAGGAGCGCAGCTGCGAGCCTGCTTTGTAAACTACGGCCCGCAGCAGACCGTTCAGAAAGGGGAGGGTTGGGTGCTTGCCGTAAAAGCGGTGGTAACAGCTCTTGCAGAAAATACCCTCGGCGAGCTGGAAAGCTACGAGAAAACCTTGGAGGTCAATATCCCTTTGCCCATCACACCGCCGGAGGGAACGATGCTTGTGCCGGAATGCTGGCTGAGCACCGAGAACGTGCAATGCACCTGTGCGGGCGGTACGCTGGAAGCAACGATTACAGTCCGGGCGGAGGGCACGATTTTGGGCTGCACCACCAGCCCGGTCATTGGCAGCATCACCCTTGGAGACCCGCTGCCCGATACTGACCCCGAGATTGCCTTGCGCATCTACTACGCACAGGCGGGGGAGGAGGTGTTTGCAGTGGCCCGGCGGTTCCATGTGGCCCCGGCACAGATCCTTGCGGCGAATCAGCTGGAAGAGGAGCTTGCCAGTCTGCCGCAGGCACAGCGGCTGCTGATCCCGGTCACCTGAGCTACAAACTTAACGGTACCCCTTTCCCGGATGGCACAAGCTGCCGCACCGGGGAGGGGGATTCTTTTTGCCTGTGCCTGCGCAGAAAAAAGCAGCACAAAGAATTACTAAAAGCTGCTATAAAAGGGATACTTAAAATAAAACGCATTATCGATGTAAAATACAGCAAATATACGTTTAGTATCTTTTACAAGTGATTATAAATCAACGCACAAACTGCGCTGATATCGATTTCAAAGCGTGAGAGTGCTTCAAGAATACGATTTGTATTTTACACTTTGCAGACTATCCATGGATGTGGTATACTGAAGTACAGTTTATAGAATCAGAATGTTTTCTGCCCGGGTCGACTTGTGCTCTATAAGTTACATTGAGCACAGCAGGCAGAAAACAAAATCGTATCGCGGGAGAGTGGAATATTTGAAACTGGAACAGGCAAAAAAGCGTGTGAAAGAACTGCGCGCAGTTATTGAAAAAAACAACCGGCTTTACTACGATCAGGATGCACCGGAGCTGGAAGATTTTGAATACGATGCCCTGACACGGGAGCTGAAGGAACTGGAAGCGCAGTTTCCCCAGTTGGTCACAGCAACATCGCCTACCCAGAAAGTAGGCGGCACCGCCAGCAGCAAGCTGCCCAAGGTGACCCATGCCGTCAAGATGGAAAGCCTGCTGGATGCGTTTTCCTTCGACGAGTTGCGGGACTTTGACCGCCGCGTTCGCGAGGCCGGAGTAGAGCCGGAGTATGTCGTGGAGATCAAAATCGATGGTCTTTCCTGCAGCTTGGAGTATGAGAATGGGCAACTTGTCCGTGCCTCTACCCGTGGTGACGGCGTGGTGGGCGAGGATGTTACAGCAAACGTGCGCGCCATCCGCAGCATCCCCAAGACCCTTAAAGACGCACCGGAGTTTCTGGAGGTGCGCGGCGAGGTGTATATGCCCCATAAGGCCTTTCAGCACCTGTGCGCCGAGCAGGAATTACAGGGTGCTGCGCCCTTTAAAAACCCCCGCAACGCAGCAGCCGGTTCTCTGCGGCAGAAGGATGCCCGCATCACCGGCAGCCGTGGGCTTTCCATCTTTGTGTTCAATGTGCAGCAGATCCGGGGCAAGACCTTGACGAAGCACTCCGAAAGTCTGGATTACCTCAAGAGCCTTGGTCTGCCGGTATCGCCGCGCTACCATGTAGTGCATGATATCGAGGATGCCATTGCCGAGATCGAGAACATCGGGCAGAACCGTGCAAAGCTGGATTTTGACATGGACGGTGCCGTTATCAAGGTGAACGATTTTACGCAGCGGGAACTGATGGGCTCCACCAACAAATTCCCGCGCTGGGCCATCGCCTTCAAGTACCCGCCGGAGGTCAAGGAAACCACCCTGCGCAGCATCGAGGTGGCTGTGGGGCGCACCGGCGTGCTTACCCCCACCGCCTGCTTTGACCCGGTGTTTCTGGCAGGTACTACGGTAGCCCGCGCCACCCTCCACAACGAGGACTTCATCCGGCAGTTCGGGCTCTGCATCGGGGACACCATTCAGGTGCGCAAGGCGGGCGATATCATCCCGGAGGTTATCGGAGTCACCCATCATGCAGAGGGGGCTGAACCCTACACCATGCCCACAGTCTGCCCCTCCTGCGGTGCGCCGGTGGTGCATCTGGAGGACGAGGCTGCCCTGCGCTGTGTGAACCCGGAGTGCCCGGCACAGGCGCTGCGCAATATCATCCATTTTGCCTCCCGGGATGCCATGGATATCGAAGGTCTGGGCGAAGCTGTAGCTACCCAATTGGTGGAAAAGGAACTGGTGCATTCTGCGGCAGATATCTACACGCTAACCCGGGAGCAGCTGCTGGAGCTGGACAAATTCAAGGAGAAAAGCGCGGACAATTTGCTGCAAGCTATTACTGCCTCTAAACAGAACAATCTGGATAAGCTTCTGTTTGGCTTTGGCATCCGCAACATCGGCGATAAGGCAGCCGCGCTGCTGGCAGAGCATTTCGGCACGCTGCAGGCCATCCGGGAAGCCACCGCTGAGCAGATCAGCGAGATCGACGGCTTTGGCGGCGTGATGGCGCAGAGCGTGGTGGAATTCTTTGCCAAAGAGGGCACCACCGATCTGGTGCATCGCCTTGCAGATGCCGGGGTCAATATGCAGTGGAAGGGCGAGCCGAAGGGAGATAAACTGGCAGGCAAAACGCTGGTGGTCACCGGCACGCTGGAGACCCTCTCCCGCAACGAAGCCGAGGCACTGATCGTGAAAAACGGCGGCAAAGCCAGCGGCTCGGTCTCCAAAAAAACAGCCTATGTTGTGGCCGGTACGGCGGCAGGCTCCAAGTTGACCAAAGCGCAGGCGCTGGGCGTGCCGGTGCTGACCGAGCAGGAATTTCTTGCTATGCTGCAGGATGCTCCGGTAGAACAGGAAACGACTTAAAGCGCCCTTTTAAATGCCGGAATATAAGTAATTTCAAAAGCTTCTGCAATACTGTTGCAGGGGCTTTTTTTGTTTGCAGATTCCCGGTTCTAATAATGCACAAAGCGCATACAATGCTAGCACAAAGCTTTCGTGGAAGGAGAAACCAAAGTGGACGAGTATTACCGGGCCGTCAGAGCCCTTCCCGCTTGGTTGGCATCGCCGCTGGCACAGCTGCCCGTACAAACGGCAGTGCGCATACAGGAGCTGCGGCTGCGCACTGGCTGTGCGGTCACATTTACCGTACAGGGGCGGCAATGCCCTGCTTCGGCACTACCGGGCTGCCCTCCGGCTCTGGCTGCAATACGGCTGGATGCGCTGCAAATAGAAGAGATATTTCACACCCTTTGCAACGGGTCGGTGCATACCCACGAAAGGGAACTTGCCGAGGGCTACCTGACCACTGCTGCCGGTAACCGCGTGGGCGTGGCGGGGCAGTTCGTGCAGCGGGAAGGGCAGTGTATCGCTCTGCAAAGGGTCACCTCGCTCAATCTGCGTATCGCGCGCAGCTGCACCATCTACCTGCCGCCGGAGTTGGACAAGCTGCTGGAGCAGCACTTTACCGGGCTGCTGGTGGTGGGGGAGCCCGGCAGCGGCAAGACCACTCTGCTGCGCACCATTGCCCGGACGCTGGCAGAGCGGCAGCGACTGGTGGCAGTGATAGACGAGCGTGGCGAGCTTTTCCCGCCGGAAGAGCCACTGCCGCCGCTGGAGCGCATTGGCGGGGTGGATAAAGCCCGCGCCGTCCAAATGGCGCTGCGCACGCTGGCACCGCAGGTGATCTTGCTGGACGAGCTAGGCGGTCTGGAAGAGACCAGAGCGCTGGAGCAGGGCTTTTTCAGCGGAGTGGATTTTATTGCCAGCATCCACGCGCCGGACGCTGCACAGGCACGGTGCCGCCCACAGGTGCAGTCTTTGCTGCAACGCGGGATGCTGCGGCAGCTGGTCATCCTTGCCGGGCGGGAGACGCCGGGTCACATCCGGGAAGTGTGTGCCGTATGAGTGGACTTCTGCGCGGGTTTGGTCTGATTTTGCTCCCACTGTGTGGTTGGCTGGCGGGGGACGCAGTACAAGCCAGAACGACCCTGCATCTTACTGCGTTGCAACATACCATCGAGCTGCTGCAACGCATCCGGCAGGAGATACAGTACCGCCGGGCAGATCTGCAAAGCCTCTACCGGCAGTTTTGCCGAGAGGGTCTTTTGTCAAAAACTCCCGGCGGTACATTGCAGCAGCTAGCCGCGCCGCGGCAGCTTTCGGAGGCAGAGCGGGCCTGTTTTACAGAGTGCTTTTGTGGTCTTGGCCGCGCAGAGGCCGCACAGGAATGCGAGCGGCTGGGTTACTATACGGCGCGGTTTGAGGACTATTTACAGCAGGCGCGCCGCACAGCGCAACGGCAGGCCGGTCTGCCGCACCGTCTGGGGCTGGCGGGCGGCATGATGCTGGCACTGCTCTTTTGGTAAAGGTTGTACGGAACAAAGGAGAAACGGATGGATATCGAACTTGTGTTCAAAATTGCGGCCATCGGCATCATCGTAGCAGTGCTCAACCAGCTGCTCATCCGCTCCGGGCGGGAGGATCAGGCCATGATGACCACGCTGGCCGGGCTTGTGGTGGTACTCTCCATTCTTGTCAAGCAGATCAGCGCCCTGTTTGCTACCATCCGATCTCTGTTTGCGCTATGAGCGCGGCAGTTCCGGTGCTGGCGGCGCTGCTGCTGGCGGCCTTTGCAGGCATTCTATTGCAGCGGTACTCTCCGGCATTTGCGCTGCTGCTTTCACTGGGCGCTGCGGTGTGGCTGCTGCTCCGTCTGGCACAGCCGCTGCGCGGGGTACTGCAAGCAATGGTACAGCTGGGGCAGCGCACCAATGCGCAAGCCTTTTCCTGCCTTTTGCGCAGCGCGGGCATCCTGTTGCTGGCAGATTACGTCCGCACCCTCTGCGAGGAAGCCGGAGCGGATGCCCTTGCATGGTGCGCCGGGCTGGCAGGGCGGTGTCTTGTACTGGCGGCGGTATGGCCGCTGCTGGAACAGATATTCCAGACGATCTGGGGGTTGGCGGGATGAAAAAACGTAGCCTCATCATTTGTGGGGTAACTCTGGGCTTTCTGTGCAGCAAAGCCACCCTGAAAGCTGCGGCAGCAGAGGCAACGCCGTGGCAGACCTATCTTGACAAAGCACCTGTACAGGCCGAGCAGTTTGCGGCAGACCCACTTGGCACCCTTGTCGGTTTGTTTGCCGCCGAGCCGGTGCAATTGTTGCGGGATACACTGCAGCAATATGCCGATGTTTTACTGTTTTTGTCGCTGGCGACCGGGCTTGCATTTCTCTTGCAGGACACTGCCGACAGAGCACTGCTGGAACTGGCTGCTGCCGGTGGCTGCGGCGTTTTATTGTGGCAGGAGCTGGACAAGCTTGCCGCTGCCCTATGCACCCGGATGGCCGGATGGAAAAGCTACCTTCTGGGCTTTTTGCCGGTGTACAGCGGCGTGCTGGCGGCTGGCGGCGAGTGGAACGCAGGAGCTGCCGCAAATGGATTTCTGCTCACGGTGCTGTGCTTTATTGCACAGGCGGTCACCCTCTGGCTGCAGCCGCTGCTGCGCAGCTATCTTGCCATCAGTATGGCTTGCGGCATCAGCTCCCGCAAAAGCCTGTCCGAGGGCTGCACCCTGACCGGGAGGCTGCTGCGGCAGGCCATCGGCTGGGCGGGCAAAGCGTTCGCCGCTCTGATGAGCCTTCAGCGTGTGGTAACGGTGCAGCTGGATCGTTCAGCCTCCCGTCTGGGACAACTACTGACCGGCAGCGTGCCCATTGTGGGACAGGCGCTGAGCAGCGCGGCAGACGCAGTGCTGGCCGGGATGCAGCTGCTCAAAAGCACCCTTGGCATTGCCGCATTGCTCAGCATCGGGGCAGAATTTGTGCCCTTGTATCTCGGGCTGTTGGCACATCTGTTTTTCCTGTCCTGTTGCGGCTGGCTTGCCGGGATCGGCGGGCTGGAGCATTGCCATAAGCTGCTGCAATGCTTTGCCGAAGCCGTGCGCTGCATGGCGGCAGTCACGGCCTTGTTTTTCATGTTGTTTGTGGTGGGCATTGCGCTGCTGATGCTGACGGGGGGTGGTTAGATGCAGGCATTTCAGCGGGCTGCGGCAGTGTTCTGCATGGCGTGCATCGGGGCGGAGCTGGTCAGCCTTTTTGCCGGGCAAAGCTGGGCAGGCCGGTGCATAAAAGCCGTAGCCGGGTTATATATTTTAGCAGTCCTTCTTGCGCAGCTGCCACGGCTGCCGGGCAAGATCTTGACCGCTCTTTCCGGGAATACAGCCCCGTCGGCGGTGTCTGCTGCACAGCCGGATGCGATGGAAACGGAGATTTTGACCGGAGCTGAGGCCCAGCTGGAAGAATATTGCGCCGCACAGTGCCGACAACAGTTCGGGCTGGACATCCGCGTGACGGTCACGTTGGAAAAAGCCGGGCAACAGGTTGTGACAAAAAAGGCTGTTATCGCTTTCCCGGCGGGCTGCACTACCGCCCAAAAGCAGGCAGTGCTCAGCTTTTTGCAGCAGACACTGGGCACCGCTCCCATGGCAGCGGAGGAGAGTGCACCGTGAAAAAGAATGAATTGTTTTCCGCTTTGCGCTCTCTGCAAAGTAGCAAAGGCCGTACCTCGCTGGCGGTGGCGGTCGGTGTGCTGGCAATGCTGCTGCTTTTGCTGTCGGAACTTTTACCCAGCGGCAACACGCAGAAAACCGCGGCATCTACTGGCCAGACCGCTGCCGTCAGCCAGTACCAGACCCAACTGGAGCAGCAGCTGGAAGGACTTATCAGTCAATTACAGGGCGCAGGGCATACCACAGTCATGGTCACCCTGACCACCGGAGAGGAGACCGTCTATGCGGTGGACACCCAGACCGGGGACCTGCAGCAACAGGAGACCCATGTTCTTTTACAGGATGGCTCTGCGCTTGCCGAGACAACCTATCTGCCGCAGGTCTGCGGGGTTGCCGTACTGTGTGAGGGTGGAGGAGATGTCCGCGTGGCAGCCCGCATTACCGAGTTGCTGCATTCGCTGCTGGATCTGCCCACGAACCGCATCTGCGTGGAGCAGCGCAAGCGATGAGTTGCTGCTTTGATCGAGTACCAAAACTGCTTACCAAAAAACAAAGGAGGAAGCGTTTTATGAGAGCACTTTCCAGAAATACCCGCAGGGTCACCGCTCTGACACTGGCGGCAGCGCTGGTCATTGCCGTCTACTTAAACTGGCAGTATGCCCGGGCAGACATCGCCCCGCAGACAGAGGATGACACCCTTATGGTCTCGGCAGAGCCAGTGGAAGCAGATGCGGAGACCACCATCACTGATGCACTGCCCACAGAAGCGGAGGCGGCTTCCGGTGTCAATAAAAATTACGGTGAGGCACAGCTGGTCAGCGTAGCAAACGACAGCGGCACCCGCTTTTTTGAGCAGGCTCGGCTCAAGCGGGAAAAGGCACACGACGAAGCGATGGACACCCTGCAAAAAAGCCTGAAGTCCTCCTCCCTGACAGCGGAGGAAAAAAAGGAGTACACCGCACAAATGGCGGCAGGGCTGGAGGATCTGAACGCAGAAAACGAGATCGAGACGCTGGTGCGTGCCAAGGGCTTTGCGGACTGCCTGTGCTTTTTGCAGGCAGGACGGGCAGACCTGACCGTGATGACGGCAGGTGAGCCACTCACAGCGGCGCAGGTGGCACAGATCCGGGATGTGGTGATGAACAAAAGCAGCGTGACCGCCCAGAATATCACAGTGGTGGAGGTAAAGTAAGCGTTCTCTATTGAGACGGACACCCCGGCGGTGCAGGCGCGGCTTTTCTTGCAGGCAGAAAGCCGTCTGCGCCGCCGGGATGCCATTCCGTGCTGATTTCCATCTTCTTTTCCAAACAAGTATTGAAATTACCCCCGCATTGATGGTATAATAACTCTATCAAAAATGAATGCTGCGCGCCTTTATGCACTGTACAAGGGCGCGTTTGAACACAAAAGGCAGGTACGGCAGAGCGGTTTCATCACTTTGGAACCGCCGCCGGAGCAGCCTTTGGATGGAGGACAGCACAATGGATTTACAGAACATGGATCTTCAGGGCGGCAGCCTTCAGATTTCGACCGAGGTCGTGGGCAAGATCGCCCGTTGCGCCGCACTGGAAGTGGACGGCGTTGCCGAGGTATCCTGCGGCGTGCAGAACAAAAAGCTGAAAAGCCTGCTGGAATCTGCCAGCATCCAGCCGCCTGTGGCGGTGGAGATGCGGGACGGCACGGCCAACATCACCCTGCACCTGATGATGCAGTTCGGCGCACGGATTCCCTCTGTGGCTGAGAAGGTACAGGAGAACGTCAAGTCTGCCGTGCAGAACATGACCAACGTGACGGTCAGTCGCGTGGATCTGGTCATTGCAGGCCTTTCTGAGGCGCAGTAACAAATTCAGCAAAAAAATCATATCAGAAACGATCCTCCTCCCGGTACGCCCGGCGGGGAGGGTTTGTATTGCGAAAGGAACATTATGGAAAACATTCTGCCCCGTAGAGAAGCCCGTGAAAACGCCTTTTTGCTGGCATTTTCGCAGACCTTTGGTGACATTCCTCTGGCCGAGGCACTGTCCAACCACGCCGAGAACGACGAAGAGCATCCTGTGGATGCCTTCAGCCGTCTGCTGCTGAACGCCTACTACGATCATTCCGCAGAGGTGGATGACGAGATCCGCGCCCATCTGCGCAACTGGACCATGGAGCGTCTGCCCCGCGTCAGCCTGACCGTGCTGCGTCTGGCCGTAGCCGAGATGCTGTTCGGCGGCGAGAACAAGCCCGGCGTTGCCATCAATGAGGCTGTGGAGCTGACCAAGAAGTACGGCGCGGGCGAGGACTACCAGTTTGTGAATGGCCTGCTGGGTGCTGTGGCACGCGACCACGGCCTGAGTGATGAAGCCGTCGCGGAGTCGGCTGAACAGTGAGCCGTTATACGCTCGGGGTCGATACAAGCAACTATGCAACCTCTCTGGCAGTTTTTGATACAGCCGGGGAGGTTGTTTGTGCAAAAAAGCGCTTTTTGCCGGTAAAAGCCGGGCAGCTTGGTCTCCGGCAGAGCGATGCGCTGTTCCATCACACAGCAGCTCTGCCGGAGATGCTGCAGGAGCTGGCGCAGGAATTCGACCTGACAAAAATAGATGCCGTAGGTGTTTCGCAAAAGCCGCGTCCGGTAGAGGGCAGCTATATGCCCTGCTTTCTGGCTGGTGTCAGCGTGGCGACTGCCTTTGCGGCGGCGCGGGATATACCGCTGATCCACACTACCCATCAGCAGGGGCACGCTGCAGCGGCACTGTATGCAGCAAAGGGCGAGGCGCTGTTCTCCCAGAAGGTGCTGCTGTTCCATATCTCCGGCGGCACAACGGATCTTTTGCTGTGCGATCAGGTGCGTACCATCACCACCCTTGGCACCAGTACTGATCTGTACGCCGGTCAGGCGGTGGACCGCGTAGGCGTGCGGCTGGGCTTTGGCTTCCCCGCTGGGGTCGAGGTCTCCCGCCTTGCCGCGCAGTGCACCGAGGAGATTCGGCCTAAGTCCAGCGTAAAGGGGCTGCAATGCAGCCTTTCCGGGCTGGAAAATCAGTGCAACGCCCTGCTTGTTGCCGGAAAAGCACCGGAATACGTTTGCAAGTATTGCCTGCTCTGCGTGGCAGATACTGTTGTCCGCATGACAAAGGCCGCGCAAAAGGAATACCCCGGCTTGCCGGTGGTCTGCGCCGGCGGCGTGATGAGCAGCGATATCATCCGCACATGGGTGCAGCAGCGTCTGCCGCAGGTCTATTTTGTGCCGGGGCAGTATTCCAGCGATAACGCCATCGGCGTGTCCATCCTTGCTGCACGGGAGGCCGGTCTATGGCTGATGTGATCTCGGTATCCGAGCTGAACCATTATGTCAAAACGCTGCTGGACGTCAACGACGGGTTATTTGATCTGGCTCTGCGGGGCGAGATTGCAAACTTTGTACAGAACGCCCGCAGCGGGCACTGCTACTTTTCTCTGCGGGATGACGCTTGCAGCGTAAAGGCGGTGATGTTCCGCACCGATGCTCGCCGTCTGGCATTTCGCCCGGAGGAGGGGATGCGGGTGGTGGTGCGCTGCCGTGCCACCCTTTACGAGCGGGACGGTGCATTTCAGATCTATGTGAATGAAATGTTCCCGGATGGTCTGGGCGCAGCACAGCTTGCGCTGGAGCAGCTGAAGGCCCGGTTGGAAAAGGAAGGCTTATTCGACCCGACGCACAAAAAGCCGTTGCCGGCATACCCCAAATGCATCGGTGTCGTCACCAGTAAAACCGGGGCGGCATTGCAGGATATCCGCAACGTGATCAGCCGCCGCTGGCCGTCCGTCCGGTTGCTGCTGTGCCCGGTAACGGTGCAGGGCTTTGAGGCCGCCCGGCAGATCGCTGCCGCCATCCGCACGCTGGATCAAAGCGGGCGGGTAGACGAGATCGTCGTAGCCCGGGGCGGCGGCAGCAGGGAAGACCTGTGGGTGTTCAACGCTGAGGAGATCGCCCGGGCAGCATTTCGCTGCAAAACGCCGCTGATCAGCGCCATCGGGCACGAGATCGACTACACCATTCTGGACTTTGTAGCCGATCAACGTGCACCTACACCGTCCGCTGCCGCAGAACTTGCAGTGCCGGATCGGGAGGAGCAGCAGCGCATTTTTGAAAATATTGAAGAAAATATTCACAAAAATATACAAAAACGGCTTACGTTGTGCTATAATAGTCTGGAGCAATACAACTTTTTGTTGGAGCAAAATGCGCCAGGCAAAATCTTACAGCAGTATTCAAACCGTCTGCAACAGATGCAGCAGGCTATCCAGATGCAGCAAAAAGCGCGTATGAATGGAAAATATATGCAGCTTCAGCACGCAGCTGAACTGGCAGCATCGTTGGATCCATACCGTGTGCTGGCCCGTGGCTATGCCCTTGTGACCGACGCAAAGGGAAAAGTCTGCACCGTGGAGCAGCTGCAGCCGGAGCAGACCATCTGCGTGCGCAGCCGGCAATATCAGGCACGATGCCGTGTGGAAACGGTGGAGGAGATCAATGAGAGCACCCAAAAGCTTTGAAGAAGGAATGGATCGGCTGAACGCGATCCTTGCACAGATGCAGCAGGAGGATACCTCGCTGGCAGATTCCGTCAAGCTGTATGCGGAAGCTGCCTCCCTGATGCAGTACTGCCATGCAACGTTGGAAAAGACGTCGCTGCAGATCGAGGAGATCAGTGTAAAGATCGCCGAAACCGTAGACACCCCGCAGGAGCAGGAGGAAGAATAATGGAATACAAGGCGCAATATCAGGAATATCTGCTGCAGGCTACAGCTGCGTTGGATGCTGCCAGCGCCCGTTTTCTGCCCGAGGAATCGGAGGTGTGCAGAGCCGCCCGTTACAGCTTGCTGGGCGGCGGAAAGCGCATCCGCGCAATTCTGACGCTCAGCGTCTGCGATATGCTGGGCGGCGAGATGCAGGCTGCCGGACAGTTCGCGGCAGCCGTGGAGATGCTACATTGTTACTCGTTGATCCACGATGATCTGCCCTGTATGGACAACGATGATCTGCGCAGGGGACGTCCCTCCTGCCACAAGGCCTTCAGTGAGTCCACGGCAATGCTGGCCGGTGATGTGCTGCTGACCGAGGCTTTTGAGGTGATTGCAAACGCACCCGCTACGCCGCAGGTCTGCGTGGCAGCCGCCCGTGCATTGGGCGCAGGTGCGGGCAGTCGCGGCATGGTCTATGGGCAGGAACTGGATCTGAAATATGAGGCACTGGCTGCTACTGAAGAGCAGCTGCGCCTCATCCACCGCAACAAGACCGGTGCACTGATCAACGCCGCCGTTCAGATGGGTGCTGCTGCAGCCGAAGCAACGCCGCAGCAGTGCGAGATACTGGCCTCCTACGCATACGGGCTGGGGCTGGTGTTCCAGATCGTAGATGATGTGCTGGATGTTACCAGCACCCCGGAGCAGCTGGGCAAGCCTATCGGCAGTGACAGTGAAAACGGCAAGACCACTTTCGTCACCCTATACGGCGCAGACGGTGCCATGGCGCTGGCACAAAAGCTGAACGAGCAGATCTGCTGTGATCTGCAACAGCATTTTGGCGTAAAGGCGGCTTTTTTGCAGCAGTTGGCACAACAACTTCTGGTGCGCAAAAACTAAAGAAAAGGGAATACGGATATGCAGTTCATTCAAAACATCTTATCGGCCAATCAGATATTGACCGCATCGCTCCTCAGCTGGTTCATTGCACAGGTGCTGAAAACCATCATTAACTTTGTTTTGCTGGGCAAGTTCCAGCTAGAGCGGATGTGGGGCGATGGCGGTATGCCCAGCGCACACAGCGCGACCGTCTGTGCCATGGCTATCGTTACCGGGCGCAGCGCCGGGGTCGCCTCGCCGATTTTTGCGGTGGCCTGTGTTGTAGCGATCATCACCATGCACGATGCTATGGGCGTCCGGCACGAGACCGGCGAGCAGGCAAAGGTGCTGAACCAGATGATCGCCCAGTGGATCGATGTGAGCGAGAAAAACGCTCCTTTTTTGCAGAACATGCACCTGAAGGAAATGGTCGGCCACACGCCGCTGCAGGTCGTGGCAGGCGTGCTGCTGGGTGCTCTGGTGGGCTTTTTATTCCCGGTCGTGTAAAAAGCGGCAGAAACGCCCAAAGTACAAACACATAAAGGACGTGTGAATATGGAATCGTTGTTGCTGGACAAGATCGATCAGCCCAGCGATCTTAAAAAGCTGAATGCACAGCAGGTGGAAAAGCTTTGCGCGGAGATACGGCATTTTATGCTGGAAAATATCTCTAAGACCGGTGGGCATCTGGCCTCTAATCTTGGCACTGTAGAGCTTACCGTGGCGCTGCACCGCGTGCTGGAAACGCCCAAGGATAAAATCGTTTTTGATGTGGGGCATCAGTGCTACACCCACAAGCTGCTTACCGGACGCCGGAAGCAGTTTGATCATTTGCGGCAGCTGGATGGCATTTCCGGCTTCCCGAACCCCCACGAAAGCGTGCACGATGCCTTTATTGCCGGACATGGCAATACAGCGCTTTCGCTCGCCATTGGCATGGCTTGGGCAAAAAAGATCAAGCGGGAGCCTGGGCTTGTGGTGGCGTTGATCGGTGATGGAGCCTTTACCGGCGGTATGGTGTACGAGGGCATGAATAATATCGGCGGGCTGGACAATCTGCTTGTGATCCTGAACGATAACAAGATGTCCATCTCTAAAAATGTAGGTGCACTGGCGCGGTATCTGACCCATCTGCGCACGACTACGGCCTACTATGATGCCAAGGATAATGTGCGCAGCTTTCTGGATGGTGTGCCCTTGATCGGCACGCCGATGAAAAAGTCTCTGATCGGCGCTAAAACTCTGGTGCGCCGCGCCATGTACCACTCCACCATGTTCGAGGATATGGGCTTTGAGTACATCGGCCCGGTGGACGGTCACAATGTGGAGGAGCTGGAGCGTACCCTGCGCTCGATCTACCAGCGGCCCGGCCCGCATTTTTTGCACGTTGTGACTAAAAAAGGCAAGGGCTATCAGCCGGCAGAGATGAACCCGGGCAACTATCACGGTGTATCTGCCTTTGACCCGGATGGAATGCCGGATCCGGAGGTCGCGCCCAAGGAATCCTTCTCTACTGTTTTTGGCAAGCTGCTGGTGCAGGAGGGAACACAAAACCCGAAGCTCTGCGCGATCACCGCTGCCATGAAGTACGGTACCGGGCTGCAATTTTTTGCCCACCGCCACCCGCAGCGCTTCTTTGATGTGGGCATGGCGGAGCAGCATGCTGTTACCTTTGCAGCCGGTCTTGCCAGTCAGGGAATGCTGCCAGTGGTGTGCATCTACTCCACCTTCCTGCAGCGCTCCTATGACCAGATCATCCACGATGTCAATCTGTTAAAGGAGAATGTGGTCTTTGCCATCGACCGCGCCGGCTTTGTCCCTGCAGACGGCGAGACCCATCAGGGCATCTATGATGCGGCCTTCCTCAGCCAGATCGGCATTCCGGTCTATGCACCCTCTAACTACGAGGAGCTGCAATACTGGCTGCACTATTTGCTGCAGGATACGGTCTCCGGCCCTCGGGCCATCCGTTACCCTCGCGGCGGCGAGAACGCAAGGCTGGCGCAGTATCCCTGCACAAAGCAGGAATATGACTTTTTGCGCGAGACGCCCGGGGCAGAGATCCTGCTGGTCAGCTATGCAGACGAATTGGAGGATCTGTTGGAGGCCTCTGACAAATTGAGCGAAGCATCGCTGAATGCTGATGTTTTAAAGCTTGTAAAGCTGTATCCCTTTACAGATAAACTTATCGATATTGTGTCGAAATATAAAATCGTGCTGTTTGCAGAGGAGTGCGTTGCCGTGGGTGGAATCGGCGAGCATCTGGCCTGTGCTTTGCAGCAAAAGGGCTGGAACGGTTGCTTCTTGCACCGTGCCGTCCGCACAGCCTGCCTGCCGCACGCGATCGTTCCGCAGATCAAGCAGTGCACCGGTCTGGACGCTGAGGATATTGTGCAGGCAGTCCGGACAGCCCTTACGAAAGGAGAAAACGAGCTGTGAAAATTCGGTTAGATCAATATCTTGTGCAGAACGGTCTTGTGCAGAGCCGGGAGCGTGCCAAGGCTCTTATTATGGCCGGTGTGGTTTTTGTCAACCAGCAAAAGGTGGACAAGGCCGGTGAGATGATCAAGGAGGACGCCGTGGTCGAGGTTCGCGGTCACGATATCGGCTATGTCAGCCGCGGCGGCTTAAAGCTTGAAAAGGCAATGAAGTGCTTCCCGCTTACCCCCAACGGCAAGGTCTGTATGGACATCGGTGCGTCCACCGGTGGCTTTACCGATTGTATGCTGCAAAATGGTGCAGTGAAGGTGTACGCCGTGGATGTTGGCTACGGTCAGCTGGCATGGAGCCTGCGGACGGATGAGCGTGTGGTGAACATGGAACGCACGAACATCCGCTATGTCACGCCGGAGGATCTGGCAGAGCCTATTGAATTTTTCAGTGTGGATGTTTCTTTTATTTCTCTGCATCATATCTTCCCGGTAGCGCAGCGCATCACCACCCCGGACGCCATGGGCGTCTGTCTGGTGAAGCCGCAGTTCGAGGCAGGCCGCGAAAAGGTGGGCAAAAACGGTGTGGTACGCGACCCCGCAGTGCATCGTGAGGTGCTGCACAATGCCATGTCCTATGCTGCGGAAAACGGCTTTGTGGTGCGCGGGCTGGATTACAGCCCGGTCAAGGGGCCGGAGGGCAATATCGAGTACCTGATGTTTGTGCAGAAGAGCGACCAGCCCGCAGTGCTGGACGACGAAGCCGCCGCACAGGTGGTGGCAGCAAGCCACACCACGCTGGATCGTTAAGACCCAGCCGTCAGCAAAGGAGAAGCCGGTATGACGATCTACATTTCGCCCAATCCGGGCAAGACCTCCGCCAGCGAGATCGCGCTGCGTGCGGCGCAGATCCTGCTGACTCACGGCGCAGCTGTACTGATGAGCGATGCTCTGCGGGAAAGCTGCAGCACGGCAGGGGTCGTTTACCTGCCGCTGGAGCAGTGTCTGGAGCGCACGGACGTCATCCTGACCATCGGCGGGGACGGCACCATCCTGCACGAGGCGAATCTTTCGCTCCGGTATGCAAAGCCCATCCTCGGCATCAATCTGGGACGCTGCGGTTTTCTGGCCACCTGCGAGATCGGCGAAATGGAAACAAAGCTGGCTGCTGTGGCACGGGGAAATTTTCAGCTGGACAACCGGATGCTTTTATATGCCCGGGTGCTTGGTCAGGACGGCTGGGAGGACCACGCACTCAATGATGTTGTGGTAACCAAAGGACGCTTGCAGCAGGCCATCGACTTCAGCATTTACTGCGATGATATTCTGGTAGAGCACTACCGGGGCGACGGCGTTATTGTGGCGACCCCCACCGGCTCTACGGCGTATTCGCTGGCAGCCGGAGGCCCGATTCTGGACTCGCAGACCAAGGGCGTTGTGGTGACCCCCATCTGCCCTCACAGTCTGGCAAGTCCGGCCATGGTGTTCGCGCAGGAGCGCAAGCTGAATGTCTGTGTGGGGCAGGTAGCAGACGATGAAGTATTTATCAGCTGTGACGGCGGTACGGGTTACCCCCTCAAGGCGGGTGCCACCGCAGAGATCCGTCTGTCCGATCAGAATGTCAAGCTTATTACCTTTGGGCGGGCAGACCAGTTTCAGGCCATTGACCAGAAGCTGCGCAAAAGACAATAACACGGGAGGCGATTTTTAAGATGGCACGCAGCCGCAAAGAAGATACAAAAACAAAAGCGGAACGCTTGCAGACGATCCTGCGTCTTGTGCAGGAGCATCCCATCAGCCGACAGGAGGTGCTGTTGGAGCACCTGCGGAACGAAGGCTTTGAAGTAACGCAGGCCACCGTTTCCCGCGATATCCGGGAGCTGTGCCTTGTAAAGGCAGCCACCACCGAGGGCTACCGCTATGTTTCCAGCCGGAACGAAAGCTTCAACCCCAAGACCCAAGGGCGCTTTGAGACCATCTTCCACGAGTCCGTTCTGGGGGTGGATTACGCCGGCCATGTTGTGCTTGTAAAATGTTATTCCGGCATGGCAAATGCCGCCTGCGAGGTTTTTGACGCTTTACAGTGGAAAAATGTTGTCGGCACCCTTTCCGGTGACGATACCTTTTTAATTGTTGCGCGCTCGGAGCGCGATGCCAAGACCATTTGTTCGGAGTTGACCCGCTATGTGGGGCAGAGATGACGGTAGGAGAACGAAGCCATGCTGAGCAGCCTGCAAATTGAAAATGTTGCCGTGATCCAGAAGGCAGAGGTTCACTTTGAGCCGGGGCTGAACGTACTGACCGGTGAGACCGGTGCGGGCAAATCTATCCTGATCGATTCCATCAATGCGATCCTTGGCAACCGCACCTCTAAGGACTTGGTGCGCACCGGGGCTGCAAAGGCGGTGATCCGTGCCGCCTTTGAGCAGGTGCCATCTGCGGTGCTGGACAAACTGGAGCAGTCCGGCTACGAGCGCTCGGAGGCGCTTCTACTCAGCCGCGAGATCACTGCCGAGGGCAAGAGCAGTTGCCGCATCAACGGAATGCCGGCTACGGCAGCCGTTCTACGGGAGCTGTGCGGCGGTCTGATCAACATCAACGGCCAGCACGATTCTGTGGGTCTGCTCAACCCGGCACACCATCTGGGCATTCTGGACGATTACGCGCAGAACCGCACTATTTTTCAGGAGTACTATGCCCTGTACCGGGAACTGGTGAGGGTCAAGCGGGAACTGGATGCCCTGATCACCGATGAGGCTGAAAAACAGCGCAAGATCGATCTGTTGCAGTATCAGGTGCAGGAGATCGAGGATGCCGGGCTGACTGCCGGCGAGGAGCAGACTCTGGAAAACCGCCGGAAGGTGCTGTCCAATGCCTCTGCCATCCGGGACCGTCTGGCGCAAAGCTATGCGCTGCTTTCCGGCAGTGATGATGCCGCAGGCGCGGTGGATCTGCTGGGTGAAGCCTCCAACGCAGTGGATGCCGCTGCGCAGTTGGATTCTGCGCTTACAGCCGCCGCCGGGCAGCTGCTGGACTTATACTATAACGCCAAGGATGTGGCCGCAGATCTGATCGGGCGGTTGGATGCCTACGACACCAACGATGCCGAGTTGGACGAGGTGGAGCAGCGGTTGGATCTCTTGTACCGGCTGAAGCGCAAGTACGGCAGCACAGTGGAGGACGTGATCGCTTTTGGGCAGAAGGCCCGGGAGGAACTGGACAATATCCAGCATTCCCAGCAGCGCTATGATGCATTGCAGGCAGAAAAACTGCGTCTTTACACAAAAGCGCGGGAAAAGGCAGAGGCATTGACCCAGACCCGGCTGAAGGCCTTTGAGGAACTGAACACCCGCATTTCCGGCACACTGGACTTTTTGAATATGCCGGGTGTGCGTATGATCTTGCGGCACACCCGCGGCCCGCTGGCCAGCCATGGGCAGGACAGCATCGAGTTCTACATCTCAACAAACCCCGGTGAAGCGCCCAAGCCGCTGGCAAAAATCGCATCCGGCGGTGAACTGAGCCGCATCACCCTTGCAATCAAGAATGCAATGGCCGATAAGGACGCCGTGCCTACCGTGATCTACGATGAGATCGACAGCGGTGTGTCCGGCAAGGCCGCGGGACGCATCGGCGAGGTGCTGCGTCAGAGTGCGCAAGGACATCAGATCCTGTGCATCACCCATACGGCGCAGATCGCAGCACTGGCCGATTGTCATCTGCTCATCCAGAAAAATGTGTCCAATGAGCGCACCTATACCGAGATCCATCCGCTGGACGAAAACGGCCGCGTAGAGGCCTTGGCGCGCCTGATCTCCGGTGATCATGTCACCGAGCTTTCCCGTGCCAATGCACGGGAAATGCTGCAGGAACGCAAGCACAGCGACTGATTTTCTTTTGCCGAAAGGCCAACTCTTGACAAGGCGGCGGTCTTGTGATAGAGTAGACAATGTTAATGGCGATGAAGGGAACAAGTACCTTGAAGCGTTCTGTCCAGAGAAGTCCCGGTTGGTGCAAGGGATCACAGAACAGCAGGGGAAATACCTCCCGGAGCTGCAGGCTGAATGCGTAAGACTAGTAGGCTGTGCCGCGTGCGAGCGTTAAAAACGCAGGAGTGTCACTCTACTCTGGGGTGTGCACTCGTAAGGCCGCTTCCGTGAGGAAACGGCAAACAGAGGTGGTACCGCGAAGTTATCTCGCCCTCTGCCAAATTTATTTTTGGCAGAGGGCGTTTTTTGTTTCCTCTGCCCCAAAAACAGGAGGTTTTTCCCATGACACTGTACGAAGAACTGAAGGCCCGTGGTCTGGTAGCCCAGATCACGGATGAGGAGATCATTGACCTGATCAACAATGGCAAGGCCACCTTTTACATCGGCTTTGACTGCACCGCCGACAGCCTGACCGCCGGCCATTTTCTGGCGTTGACCCTGATGAAGCGCCTGCAGCTGGCAGGCAACAAGCCCATTGCCCTGATCGGTGGCGGCACTACCATGATTGGCGACCCCTCCGGCCGCACCGATATGCGCAAGATGCTGACCAAGGACGATATCGCCCACAATGCAGCCTGCTTTAAAAAGCAGATGGAGAAGTTTATCGATTTCTCTGAGGGCAAGGCGCTGATGCTAAACAACGCCGACTGGCTGTTGGACCTGAACTATGTTGAGCTGCTACGCGAGGTGGGCGCCTGTTTCTCCGTGAACAATATGCTGCGCGCCGAGTGCTATAAGCAGCGTATGGAGAAGGGCCTGTCCTTCCTTGAATTCAACTACATGATCATGCAGAGCTACGACTTCTACTACATGTTCCAGCACTACGGCTGCAATATGCAGTTCGGCGGCGACGACCAGTGGAGCAATATGCTGGGTGGCACCGAGCTGATCCGCCGCAAGCTGGGCAAGGATGCCTACGCTATGACCGTGACCCTGCTGACCGACTCTCAGGGCAAGAAGATGGGCAAGACCGCCGGCAACGCTGTCTGGCTGGACCCCAACAAGACCAGCCCCTTCGAGTTCTACCAGTACTGGCGCAATGTGGGTGATGCCGATGTGATGAAGTGCATCCGGATGCTCACCTTCCTGCCGCTGGAGCAGATCGACGAGATGAGCACTTGGCAGGATCAGCGCCTGAACGAGGCAAAGGAGATTCTTGCCTACGAGATGACCAGCATGGTGCATGGCAAGGAAGAGGCCGAAAAGGCTCAGAATGCTGCCCGCGCACTGTTCAGTGGCAACGCAATGGATACTGAACATATGCCCAGCACCCAGCTGACCGAGGCCGACCTGACGGACGGCGCTATCGGCATCCTGACCCTGATGGTCAAGGCCGGTCTGGCCGCTTCCAACGGCGAGGCTCGCCGTCTGGTGGTACAGGGCGGCGTGCTGGCAGACGGCGAAAAGGTCGCTGCTCCCACCGTCAGCTTTACCGCAGAGCAGCTGGCCAAGGGCATCGTCATCAAGAAGGGCAAAAAGATCTACCACAAGGTAACCCTGTAAAAAGCATTATAAAATTTATGGGTCAGAAACGTCTGCAGGCGTTTCTGACCCATTTTTACATTTTGGCGCGTAACAGCCGCTGTCCGGCAGTTACCCAGCCGGAGAGCAAAGGCTCTACCTGTGCAAACCGGCTGCTGTTGGTCACGATTACCGGGGTAGTCAGCGTGTAGCCTGCCGCTGCAATGGCTTGTAGATCAAACCGGAAAAGTAGCTGTCCCTTCTGCACATGGTCGCCAGCCTGTACAAACAACTCGTAGCCTTTGCCCTTCAACTCCACCGTGTCCATGCCAACATGGACGAGTACCTCCAACCCATTGTCGCACAGCAGACTGACAGCGTGATGAGTCTTGGCGATCTTTTTTACGATGCCATCTGCGGGCGCTACCACCTCGCCGCAGCTTGGCTCGATGGCGCAGCCCTTGCCCAGCACCTCACTGGAGAATACCGGATCCTTGATCCGAGTCAGTGCGCGGATACGTCCGGTGACCGGCGCATAAAGCAGCTGCCCACTCTCCGCAGACGTAGCTTCCGTTGCAGGGTCTTCCGGGGCAAACGGCGCTCTTTTCTCAAAATGTGCCAGCAGCCGCTGCCGGATGCTGTGCATGAGAGTTGTGGAATCCTTCATTCCGGTTTCCTTCCTTCGGCAGGGAACTGCCATGGCGATACTTTACCTGTTTTTGCGCAAAGCGCAAAAACAGGGCCGAAAGGGAAACTGCCCCTCCGGCCCCGGTTGATTGCTGTTACAGCTCGTATGCCTTTTTCAGTGCCTCATAGGCTGCGTCCTCGTTTTCCGCGTGGACGAGCAGAGAGATATCCAGATCACTGGTGGTGATCAGCAGCACCTCAATACCGGCCATAGCCAGCGCATTCAGCGCACGCGCAGCCACGCCGCAGCTGGTGACCATATCCTCGCCGAACAGATTCAGCTTGGAATAGCCCACGCTGATCAGGGGAGAAGCCTTGGCGTCCTTATCCAGATTTGCCGCCGAGATCGCTTTCATCACCAGCGGCAGATCACTGCTGGATGCAGTAAAGCTGAAATCGATAGTGGTGCCGTGGGGAGCGCTCTGGCTGATCATATCCACCACCACGCCGGTCTCTGCAAAGATATCCAGATAGCGGGACAGACTGTTGCCCCGGAACGCTACGTCCTGCACGCTGATCATCATCAGGTCAGTCTCGATATTGATCTTCGATACTCCGTACATAAAAAGTCCTCCGTTCTGCCCAGATTGCCGGACAACGCTCAATCATTTCACATTTTTATGTAAGTGCTAAAAAGGATGCGCTGATATTATTTTGCGCGATTTTTTGTATCCTGTCAAGGCTGAAATCAGAATAATTTGCCCGCACACCATGCGCTGCCGCCAATTCCTGCGTGTAATCGCGCAAAAGGTAGGTGCGTACGTTGGTTTTTCCGGCATCGTAATGGGTCACGGTGGGGTGCAGCTGCGGTGCAAGCACTTCACACTGTATCGAGCCGTTCGGCTGGGTGGTCTTTTGCAGCTGCAGGGTCAGGATCGCACCAACCAGCTGATCCGGGTGGCTCTGGGTGCTGAGGAAATTGCCCAGCGAGAAGGCGACAAAGCTTCGCCTCCCGTCCGCTGCGGTCAGCCACTGGGCGTCCTGCAGCACATGAGGGTGTGTGCCCACAATGACATCCGCGCCCCAGTCTGCCAGATTCTGCGCCAGTGTGCGCTGGCTGTCCACGATGGCGTGGCTGTCCTCTACGCCCCAGTGTACTCCCACCACCACAAAATCCGCCTGCTGGCGTGCCAGCCGCACCTGCCGCTCGATCACATCGGTCTGGCTGGTGTAGATGACATTGGCCGTCATATTCTTGTTCTGGCGGATGCCATTGGTGTGCTCGGTGTAGGAGAGATAGGCGATTGTCACGCCATTGACGGTTTGCAGCGGGATACGGTCGTAGTCCTCTTCGCCGCGCCACAGACCGGTGGTGACAACATCCTCCGGCATGGACTCCCAGAATTGCAGCGTAGCCGCAATGCCGGACGCACCCTTATCGTAGGTATGGTTATTGGACAGACTGAACACCCGCACCCCAGCACGGTACAGCGCCCGCGCACAGTCGCCGGGGGTGGAAAAGCATGGGTAGCTGGAGGGTGCAAGGGTGTCACTGCAAAGGGTCTCCTGATTGATCCAGTTCACATCCTGCTCGGCATAAAAAGGCGCAATGTGCTCGTAGCAGTAATCAAAGTTGTATTTTCCGGCTTCGCCTGCCCGGCGGGCGGCCTGATTATAGATGGGCGAATGGATCAGGTCATCTCCTGTTGCAGAAAACCAGATCGTTTCCACCACAGGCTGCGGTTCTGGCTCCGGCTCCTGGGGCGCAACGGATGAAGCGGGGGATAGCGCATCCTCCGGCGGCTCGACGCCGCCCACCGGTACATCTTCTCCCGGCAGCCTTGTCCAGATCCCCAGACACAGTGCTATCACACCCACAGCCAGAACCGACAGCACCACCGCCCGGAGCGTTTGTTCTTGGCCGCGCTTACGGGCAGCCGGACGCCGCCGCTTTAAAGGCTCCTGCTTCATCGTTCACCTCTTCTCCCAGCGTATGCCGGGGCAGTTTGTTTTCAGAGTGCAGCGATCAGATCGCCCATATCGTACAGACCCGGCTCTTTTTTTGCCAGATAGACCGCAGCATTCACTGCACCGTTGGCAAAGATGCTGCGGGAGTAGGCGGTGTGCCGCAGGGTGATCACCTCGTCCGGGCCACAGAACAGCACCTCATGGTCGCCCACGATGCTGCCGCCGCGCACAGAGCTGATGCCGATCTCCTTCGGGTCGCGCTTCTGGCGCACGGAGGAGCGGTCGTACACATAATGATACGCGCCATCATTTTCCTCATTGATGGCATCGGCCAGCATCAGTGCCGTTCCACTGGGGGCATCCAGCTTGTTGTGGTGATGCTGTTCTACGATCTCGATATCATAGTTGATGCCCAGAACAGCAGAAGCGCGCTTGCACAGTTCGGCCAGCACGTTGATGCCCATGGACATATTGGCGCTCTTGAACACCGGAACGCTGCGGGACAGCTGCACTACCTTCAGCTGCAGCTCCTCCGAAAGGCCGGTGGTGCACACCACGATGGGCAGCTTGTGGGTCTGGCAGTAGGGCAGTGCCTTTTCCACTGCGGCAGGGGAACTGAAGTCGATGATCACATCGCCCTTGCCGTTCAGCTTTTCCAGACTGTCGTAGACCGGGATGCCGTTCTGTTCGCCGTTCTTCATATCGATACCGGCCACCACGCAGCAATCCTCACGCTGTGCGATCATATCGCACAGCACATGGCCCATGCGGCCGCCAATGCCCTGAATCACGATCTCTGTCATTGTTGTTTCCTCGTTTCAATAATATGGGAGAATGCCCGGAAGTTGAAAATTCCCGGGCATTCTGTACGCTGTTGTTATTCCTTAATAAGACCTGCAGCCTGCAGAGCCTGCTCGATCTTTGCCTTGTGGGCATCGCTGGGCTCTACCAGCGGCAGACGGCATTCGCCTGCGTTCCAGCCCAGCACGTTCATGGCGTACTTGACCGGAATGGGGTTCACCTCGCAGAACAGAGCCTCCTCCAGCGGCAGCATTTCCAACTGCAAAGCGCAGGCCTTGGCGGTATCTCTGTCAAAGAAAGCCTGACAGCAGTTATGCACCAGTTCCGGCGCAACATTGGACACCACACTGATGACGCCCTTGCCGCCCAGTGCCAGCAGGGGAACCACCTGATCGTCGTTACCGGAGTAGATGTTCAGCGCATCACCGCACAGTGCAGCAACTCTGGCCACCTGAGAGATGTTGCCGGAGGCCTCCTTGATGCCGTTGATGAGCGGGTGCTTGCTCAGCTCCAAAGCGGTCTCGGGTGCAATGTTCAGACCCGTGCGGGAGGGCACATTGTACAGGATGACCGGGATGCCGCCGGCCTCGGCCATGGCGGTAAAGTGCGCCACCAGACCGGCCTGCGAGGTCTTGTTGTAGTAGGGGGTGACCATCAGCAGGGCATCGGCACCGCAGGCAGCAGACTTTGCTGCCAGTGCGCAGCCGTGATCGGTATCGTTCGAACCGGCACCGGCAATGACCGGCACGCGGTGATTTACCGTATCCACGGTGAACTTGATGGCGGCCAGCTGCTCCTCATCGGTCATGGTAGAGCACTCGCCGGTGGTGCCGCAGATAATGATGGCATCGGTGTGGCGGGCGATCTGATCCTCGATAATGCGGCCCAGCTCGTCAAAGTTGATGCTTCCGTCCTCGTACATCGGGGTGATGATGGCAACACCCGCACCGGTAAAGACAGGCTTCTTCATAGTAAAAAACTCCTTTGCTGCGTGTATCGCGCAAAAATTCAGGCATTAGTCCATATAGCCCTTTGCTGCCAGCAGCTCAGCCAGCAGCACAGCACCGCCGGCAGCACCGCGCAGGGTGTTGTGGCTCATGCAGGCAAACTTGTAGTCAAACAGGGTATCCTCCCGCAGACGGCCGATGCACACAGCCATGCCGTTCTCGGTGTTGCGATCCAGCTTGGGCTGCGGACGATCCGGCTCAGTAAAGTAGTGCAGGAACTGCTTGGGAGCGCTGGGCAGATTCAGTTCCTGTGCGGGGCCGCGGAAGTTCGCCCAAGCCTCCAGCATCTGCTCCTTAGTGGGCTTTTTGTCAAAGCTTACGAACACAGCTGCGGTGTGGCCGTCCGAGACAGGCACACGGAAGCACTGTGCGGTGATGACAGGCTTCTCGGCATTGACGATCTGGTCGCCCTCGATGTGGCCCCACAGCTTCAGCGGCTCACGCTCGCTCTTTTCCTCCTCGCCGCCGATGTAGGGGATCACGTTGTCCACGATCTCAGGCATCCGGTCAAAGGTCTTGCCAGCGCCGGAAATGGCCTGATAGGTGCACACCAGCGCCTTGCTCACGCCAAAGTCCTTCATCAGGGGATGCAGGGCAGGCACATAGCTCTGCAGGCTGCAATTGGACTTGACCGCGATGAAGCCGCGCTTGGTGCCCAGACGCTTGCGCTGGGCGGGAATGATCTCGATATGGTCGGCGTTGATCTCAGGTACCACCATAGGAACGTCCGGGGTGAAACGATGGGCACTGTTGTTGGAGACCACCGGGCACTCAGCCTTGGCGTATGCTTCCTCCAGTGCTTTGATCTCGTCCTTGGGCATATTGACAGCGCAGAAAACAAAATCCACCTGCGAAGCAACTTCCTCTACCTTGGAAGCGTCCAGAACGGTCATCTTCTTCACGCTCTCCGGCATGGGAGTAGCCATGGCCCAGCGGGAGCCCACGGCATCCTCATAGCTTTTGCCCGCACTGCGGCCGGATGCAGCCAGCACGGTCAGCTTGAACCAGGGATGATTCTCCAGCAGAGTCACAAAACGCTGACCCACCATACCAGTTGCGCCTACGATACCCACTTTATACTGTCTTTCCATTTCTCCAGCACCTTTCCTTTCAAAAAACAAAACAGCAAATCTTATCATTGTGCACAACACGGCTTGCAAACCGGACAGCAATGCAATATAATAGATACTGTTTATACAGATTCTATAATATCATTGATACGTTGTCCGTGTCAATCATCGGAAAGGCAAATGCACAGTATGTTAAAAAAAGATTTTTGGTATGATTTACCCAAAGAGCTCATTGCACAGGAGCCTGCGTCCCCGCGGGATGCGGCACGGCTGATGGTTCTGTGCCAAAAGGACGACAGCATCCGGCACAAGGTATTCCGCGACCTGCCGGAATTTCTGGAGCCGGGAGATCTTTTGGTCGTGAATAATTCCAAGGTGCTGCCCGCCCGCATCGTGGGCGTCAAGCAGCCTACCGGTGCCGTGTGCGAGCTGCTGCTGCTGCGGCAGGTGAAGGGAGACCAGTGGGAGTGTCTGGCAAAGCCCGGCAAGCGGATGCAGCCCGGCACGAAGGTAAGCTTTGGCGACGGCAGCCTGACCGCTGTGGTGGACGAGACCATGGAGGACGGCAACAAGTACGTTACATTCTATTATGATACCGAAACGCTTTATGAAAAGCTGGATGAATTTGGCAAGATGCCGCTGCCGCCCTACATCACAAAGCAGCTGGAGGATCAGAGCCAGTACCAGACCGTCTATGCCAAAGAGCTGGGCAGCGCAGCTGCTCCCACCGCCGGGCTGCACTTTACCCCGGAGCTGATGGACACCATCCGCGCCATGGGGGTCGGCATTGCCGAGGTCACCCTGCACGTTGGTCTGGGCACCTTCCGACCTGTACAGGAGGACGAGATCTCCGACCATAAGATGCACAGCGAGTGGTACTCCATCAGCGAGGAGACCGCTCGCCGCATCCGCGAGACCAAGGCCGCAGGCCACCGGGTTATCGCTGTGGGCACCACCAGCTGCCGCACACTGGAGGCTGCCGCTGCCAAGTACGGCGAGATCAAAGCTTGCAGCGGCAACACCTCTATCTTCCTGTACCCGGGGGTGAAGTTCAACTGCATCGACGGTCTGATCACCAACTTCCATTTGCCGGAGAGCACCCTGATCATGCTGGTGTCCGCCCTGTACGGCTACGAAAAGACCATGCACGCCTATGAGGTAGCCGTGGCAGAGAAGTACCGTTTCTTCTCCTTTGGTGATGCGATGCTGATAGTTTGATGCAAAATTCGCGTTTTTGCGATATTTGTATGTGAAAGATAAGGATGCGATGCGCATCCGCCGCTCCCTTTACAATTACGGCAAATTGCTGCTGTGATTATTCTGATAACTTGCAGGCCTGTGGCCTGCATCGAGGCTGCACGGCTGTTTTCCGTGCGCAGAAAGGAAAAGACCATGCCATCTTTGACGACCTACACCCTGCTCAAGCAGGAGCACAACGCCCGGCGGGGCGAGTTCAAAACCGTGCACGGCACGGTGCAGACCCCTGCCTTCCAGAACGTTGCCACCGCCGGTGCCATCAAGGGCGGCCTGTCGGCGCAGGATCTGAAGGATATCGGCGCGCAGGTCATGCTGTGCAACACCTACCACCTGCACCTGCGTCCCGGCGACAAGCTGGTAGCGGATATGGGCGGCTTGCATAAGTTTACTCGCTGGAACGGGCCTATCCTGACCGACAGCGGCGGATTTCAGGTGTTCAGTCTGGCAAAGCTGCGCAAGATCACCGAGGAGGGCGTGACCTTCGCCTCCCATCTGGACGGTCACCGCATCTTCATGGGCCCGGAGGAGAGTATGCAGATCCAGGCAAATCTGGGTTCTACCATCGCCATGGCCTTTGATGAGTGTGTGGAGAACCCCGCCCAGCACGATTACTCCAAGGACAGCTGCGAGCGCACCACCCGCTGGCTGAAGCGCTGCAAAGCCGAAATGGCACGGCTGAAGCACGAGGGCATCTCGGTCAACCCGGATCAGCTTCTGTTCGGCATCAATCAGGGCTGCACCTATGCAGACCTGCGCGTGGAGCACATGAAGCAGATCGCAGAGCTGGAGCTGGATGGCTACGCCATCGGCGGTCTGGCTGTGGGTGAGCCTACCGAAGTGATGTATGAGATGATCAGTCAGGTGGAGCCGCACATGCCCAAGGACAAGATTCGCTACCTGATGGGCGTCGGCACGCCCGGCAACATCATTGAGGCTGTAGCCCGCGGCGTAGACCTGTTTGACTGTGTTATGCCCAGCCGCAATGCCCGCCACGGCCACCTGAATACATGGAGTGGCATCATCAACATCAAAAATGCCAAATATGAGAGGGACGAGCGTCCCATCGACCCCGCCTGCGGCTGTCCGGTGTGCCGCAACTATTCCCGCGCCTATATCCGGCACCTGCTCAAGGCAGACGAGATGCTGGGTATGCGCCTGACCGTGATGCACAACCTGTGGTTCTACAACCATCTGATGGAGCGTATCCGGGACGAGCTGGATGCCGGGACCTTTACTGCCTTCCACGACAGATATGTGAAGCTTCTGGATACCCGAATTTAAACTTTAGCCTTGCAACAAGGCTGATAAGAGGGTATAATAGCATTATCTGAATTTTTGAGAGGAGATTTTGCCCCATGCAATTTCTGACTACCACGTCCGAAGGCTATATCAGCCTGTTCTTCACGCTGGCACTGATGCTGGTCCTGCTGTACTTCATGATCTACCGTCCCCAGAAGAAGCAGGAAAAGAAGGATGCCGCTATGCGCAGCAGTCTGGAGATCGGCGATCAGGTCACCACCATTGGTGGTGTCATTGGCCGCGTTGTCGCCATCAAGGATGACACCTTTGTTCTGGAGACCGGCGCTGACCGCGTGAAGATCCGCTTCACCAAGTCTGCTATCTCTTCGGTCGAAAAGCTGAACATGGACAAGGCTCCTGCCGATAAGAAGTAAGCAGTTAACCGTGCATACATGAACCGCCTCCCTGCATAGACTATGTGCAGGGAGGCGGTTTTGTTATGTCTGAGTCTCGAGGTTTCCCGGCGGAGCTTCTTTCGTTTCTGGTTTTTGGGGTGTTGGGTGTAGCCGTAACAGCGGCAGCGCTGGCCGGTTTTGCGCAGCTGATGGCTGTGCAGGGCTGCTCCGGCAGCATCGTCTCGACATTTGCTACAATGGCTGTGTGCACAGGCAGTCTACTGTGCGCACTGGCGGCAGCATTCCGTAAAAAGGCGCGCGGTCTGCTGACAGGATTGCTTCAAAGTACATTTCTGGCAGTGCCGCTGGCGCTTTCTGCTGTATGGAACGGCACAGCCGCCGAGCCTGCTGTGGTATGCCGCATTCTGGCGGTGCTTCTCTGCAGCGGTATCGGAGGGCTTCTTGGGGTCACCCTGCGCAGCCGCAGGCACGCACTACATTGACAGCTGTGGTAAAGCAAACGCGTCAGAGAGGGAAAACAGCGTATGTGGATCTATGAACAAACCAAACCGGAAGAAATTTTATCTTTGCTGCCGCAGACGGCCAGCCTGCCGGTGCAAAAAGCAGAGCCCGCTTTGCCGCCCGCACCAGCAGCCGAACCGGAACTGGCAGAGCAACTGCCGCAAAAAGAGCCATGCATCCCGGCAAGGCGGCACGCCACCCGGGATTGCTGGTTACTGGCTGCGGCTTTTCTTCTGGGATGTACGGCAGCTGGCGCATTACAGGCCGTATGCGATGCCCGACAGGCAGAGCTGCTGCGGTATTATCTGGAAGCGTGGCAAGGGCTGTTTACGCCGGGCGGTATGCAGGGGGCTGTACAGCTTTTCGGCATGGAATACCTGACACTCGGTCTTGTGGTCAGCCTGTTTCTGTTACTGGGACTTTCTGCCCTTGGCCCAGTAATGATCTTTGGCAGTATGATGCTGTACGGCTTGGGCAGCGGGTTGCTTATGGTACAGCTTTGCACAGCAGACGGGTGGAAAACAATACTCTCAACACTGCTGTGGACAGGCTTGCCTGCGGCAGCGGCAAGCGGTTGTCTGTGCTTTTTCGGGGCCTGTGCTTTGCAGGTCAGCAGCCGGATCCACGCCTATTCCTTCCGCAAGCATTCTGGCGGACAGGCCCGCCCCGGGGTGCAGGCGCTGCTGGGACAATATCTGCTGACCATGGTGATGCTGCTGCCGCTGTGCGGTGCAGCCGCAGGGCTTTCGTATCTGGGCAGCCACCTGTAAACGGTATCCTTTTCTTGCGGGTTTTGGCGCAGTGTGTTACAATAGCAAAAGACCATAATAAATGAGGGACAGACATGAAACTAAAATCCGTCTATGTATGCTCCAATTGCGGAGAGACAAGCCCCCGCTGGATGGGGCGCTGCCCCAGCTGCGGCAGCTGGAATACTATGAACGAGGACGTTGTAGCCGAGGCACCCAAGGCGGGGACTCCTGCTGCCCGGCAGGCTGCTGCGGCTCGTCAGGAGGGCGTGACCACCCTGACCGCCCGGCGGCTGTCAGAGATCAGCACTACCGAGGAAAAAAGCCGCATCCTGACCGGCATCTCGGAGCTGGACCGCGTATTGGGCGGCGGCATCGTGCTGGGCGGTGTGGTGCTTTTGAGCGGTGAGCCGGGCGTGGGTAAATCCACCATGCTGTTACAGCTGTGCGGTGCCATCTCCAATCAGCACAGTGTTCTGTATATCACCGGCGAGGAGTCTGTCCGGCAGGTCAAGCTGCGGGCAGCGCGGCTGAAGGTACCGCAGGATAACATCTTTCTGGCGGCAGAAAATGACGTAGACGAGATCTGCGGTCTGATTGAAAAGGAAAAGCCGGATCTTGTAGTCATCGACTCCATCCAGACCATGCGCTGCATGGATATCTCGTCCTCGTCCGGTACGGTCAGTCAGGTGAAGGAGAGCGCTGCCCGGCTGCTGGCAGTCGCCAAAAAGCAGGAGATCCCCATGTTCATTGTGGGTCATGTGAATAAGGACGGTGCAATTGCAGGCCCTAAGGTCATGGAGCATATCGTGGATACGGTGCTCTACTTTGAGGGCGACAAGATGCTGCCGTACCGCATTCTGCGGGCAGCCAAAAACCGCTACGGCTCCACCAATGAGCTGGGAATGTTCGATATGACCGGCACAGGGCTTGCCGAGATCGAAAATCCCTCCCAGATGCTGCTGGAAGGACGTCCGCTGGGCGTTTCCGGCAACTGCGTGGCCTGCACCATGGAGGGCAGCCGTCCTATCCTGAGCGAGATACAGGCACTTGCCACGAAGACGAATTTTCCGGCACCCCGCCGCGCTTGCAGCGGCTACGACTATAACCGCATGAACCTTTTGATCGCCGTGCTGGAAAAGCGGGCCGGGTACTTTTTTGGCAATCTGGATGTTTACGTCAACATTGTAGGCGGCATTGCACTGCGGGATACCGCCTGCGACCTTGCAGTCTGCCTGAGCATGGTCTCCTCGCTGCTGGACCGCCCGGTCAGCGATAAGCTTATCGCCATTGGCGAGGTAGGTCTGGGCGGGGAAGTGCGCAGCGTGCCCAATCTGGAACAGCGCCTGCACGAGGCAGAGCGTATCGGCTTTGAGCGGGCGGTCATCCCCAAGCACAGCCTTGCACACCTGAATGCCGCAGATTATCCCGGCATGAAGCTGGTTGGTGCGGCGTATATCGCAGACGCCATCAATGCGCTGAAAAACGACCGCCTGTGATGAAACGAGGAACTTATGTCGATCTATCTGGACGAAAGAAACCCCGGCAAGCACGCGCCCTTTGAGGATGCTGCTCCGGATATTGTAGAATATGTGCGGTACCTTGAGGTGATCGCCGGCAAGAGCGCCAATACGGCCTTCAATTATTATTGCGACCTGCGCTCCTTCAGCCGCTTTATGAAGCGCCGCCGCGGGCTTGTGGCAACAGATGCGGAATTCAAAGAGATCGACCCCAAGGGGCTGGATACGGCCTTCTGGGGTAGCATAACAAAAGAGGATATCTACGAATATCTGTATTTTCTGAACCGGGAGTGCGGCAACAAAAAATCCTCTACCGCCCGGCGGCTGGCCAGTCTGCACGGCTTTTATGATTATCTGGTCAATCAGGTCAACCGCTTATCCGAGGACCCTACGGCAGCTATCCGTCCGCCCAAGCAGGATAAGATTTTGCCAAAGTACCTGACGGCAGAGCAGTCCATCTCGCTTTTGGAGAGCACCCAGACCCAGAGCGATTTCCCGGAGCGGGACTACTGCATGGTGGTGCTGTTTCTCAATTGCGGTATGCGTCTTGCGGAACTGGTAGGCATGGACCTTGGAGACATCGATTTAGAGCAGCGTCAGATCCGTCTGTTCGGCAAAGGCCACAAAGAACGCATGGTCTACCTGAATGATGCCTGTGTGGAGGCGCTGCAGCTGTATCTGCGCAAACGCAACACCATGGAGGGGCTTTCACCCAAGGAAAAAGCGGTGTTTATTACCCGTATGCGCAAGGAACGTATCTCGAACCGCAGAGTAGAACAGCTGATCTCCGGTGCAATGAAGGCTGCGGGGCTGAAGGGCTTTTCCACCCATAAGCTGCGTCACACCGCCGCAACACTAATGTATCAGACTGGCAATGTGGATATCCTTACCCTCAAGCAGCTTCTGGGTCACAGCAACGTTGGAACAACACAAATTTATACGCACCTGCAAGAATTTCAGGTGCGCTCTGCCATTGAAGAAAACCCGCTGGGCAAAGTGCTTCCCATCAAAACCGCAAAAGCAAGCTTGGATACAACAGAAACAGCAGGGGAGACATCTACTGAAAATGACCCGGTGGGAGAGGACGCTGCTGAGCCGTCCGGTCCTATGGCGGCCTTTGAGGGCGCTGCACAGGATGGCTTCCGGGCAGATATCTCAGCAATATCCGATGAGAAAACCGACAATTCATCAAGCGATACTCAAATCCGTATAAAACGTCTAATAAAATGATTCAAGGACCTATGGCGCGATCCGGCTTGACCGGATAAACGTCATGGGTCTTTATAATTTATATTATAAGCAGTTAGCAGCCATACGAGCATCCATAGAAATAATCTGGTAGAAACGCACAAAGTAATGTCTACACAAAAACAAATGAACGACCACAGCTGCAAACTGTAAATTATAAAACAGAGCATGAAATGTTATAAAGCAAGTGCATAGACGCTTACTGAAATAAAATAAATTACAAACGAACCGATGCAGCCGCGCATAACACAGGAAGCATCTGTAAGCGTGTGACAAAAATGATAAAAAGCGCAAAATTGTGCAGAACAGTTAAACCAAGCCTAAAAATGAGCCAGCCGGGCTGAAACGCCAAAAATCCGGGAAATGGGCTTTTTCGCTCCCCTTAGTTTCGCATAACGTGCATTATACGAAACATTTATAATCAAAAAAAGAAGCTGCCCTTCTCTCTTTCCGGCAGCTTCTTTGGATACTTTTCAGTTTACACACGCCCGCTTCTATGTCGCTGGACGTATTACCAGTATGTTCAAGCGTTTGACTTATGCCTGCGGTAGCCGTTCCAGTGTGTTACAGTCACGTTATAAAAGCAGTATCGTTTCTTCTACTTTGGTGATGCGATGTTCATTTTACCGGCAGCGGTTCTGTGCCAAAGTATGCACAGATGGCTTCGTAATAAATGCGTGCCACAGTCCTGCAGCCCTGTTCACTGCCAAAGCGCTCCACATCCTCGTCGTTCGTCACAAAGCACTGTTCTGCCAGCACTGCCGGACAATCCACATCCTCCAGCAGCGTAAAGCTGCGCTCAGGCCGCACCTGTGTGTAGGTGTTCTCCACCAGCTGCTTCTGGTCGTTTTCCAGATAATAAATGTAACGCACTCCCCCTCGTCCGCGCAGCCTTGCACCGATGCTCTGCATTCCGCCGGCCAGCAGCCTGGCAAAATAAAAGCTTTCCTGATGCCATGTACGCCCGGGCACTGCCGGATAACATTCAAAACCGGATGCCGTAGAGCCATTGGCTGCAGAGTTGCCGTGGATGGACAGCAGCAGCTGCGGGCTTTGGGCGCTGGCTGCGGCTGCACGCTGGGCAGGCGTGGCGGTTGCATCAAAGCTTTCCCGGGTTTGCAGTGGGATGTAATTCGAATCCTCTTCTAACCATTGGAGCAGCGCCGCAGCCGTGGCTGCGGTGACCTGTTTTTCTTCGACCACTCCCCTTGCGCCCGGGTCGCTGCCGCCATGCCCGGCGTCTATTGCCACCCGGTACGGCGGGTCGCCCACAACAGGGCGAAAATCATCCTCTGCGGCCGAGACTGAAGGTTCTGCGGGCGCATTCAGTTCCAGCGCCGCCTTCCATAAAAACAGGCCGAAGCAGAGCATCAGTGCCGCAAAAGCAAACAGCAAACCGTGTAAAAACCGGTTCTTCGTTTTGCGGCGGTGCGTTTTACGTTTGCTATGTTTATTTACTGGTCTGCGCTGACTGGTTGGCATAAAGCTTTACTTCCCGTTCGTTTTACATTCCTATTTATATAATACGAGTATACTCGCCTTTTCCTTGCACTGCAACAAAAAAAGACTGCCAATTTTTCAAAAGGCAGTCCTTACTGGGTTATTTCAGTTCTACAACCGTCACGCCGCTCTCACCTTCGCCGTAACGGCCAAGACGGAAGCTTTTGACCATGCGGTTGCCACGCAAATGCTTATGGATGGCAGTGCGCAGTGCGCCGGTGCCGTTGCCGTGGATCAAGTAGACCACCGTCTGTCCGTTCAGGATGGCGCGGTCAATAAAGGAATCCACCTCCGACAGTGCCTCGTCCACCGTCAGCCCCAGCAGGTTGCACTCCATTTTGGCGGCGCGCTGTACGCGCTCTACCCTGCCGTTGGGACGGTTGGTGTCGCCGGTCAGGCGGGAATACCGCTGCTGCGCTTTGGTCTTGGGCGCAGTGGGTTCTTTCACCAGCTTTTCCGGCTGCTTCAGACCCTTGAGGGGCACCTTAGTCTTGATGATACCGGCACGCACCAGCACATCGCCGTTTTTATCCGGCAGCGCCAGAACGGTGGCCAGCTGGTTCAGCTCTGCAATGCAGACCTCCTGCCCTACCTTTACCTCCTTCAGCGGCACGAACTCCTTAACGGGATTATGCACCACCTCCGTACCGGCAAACAGCTTTTCGGTCTCCTTTTTGGCGATTTCGCGGGCACGCTGCGCCTTCTGCTGGGCGCTCATGCGCTCGTCCTTTTGCAACTGGCGCAGTTCATCGGTCAGCGCGTAGGCCTGCGTTTCCACCTGCTGTGCCAGCGTGCGCGCCTTGGCACGGGCAGCCTCCAACTCATTTTCGCCCTGCTGGATCAGCTCGTCCCGCTTTTTGCGGGCGGCTTCCAGCTGATGGGAGGCTTCGTTGCGCAGCTGCTCCACTTCGTTCTGGCTTTCCTTCAGCTGCAGTTTCAGATCATCCAGCTGACCCAGAACCGCGTCCAGACGTTTATCCTCGGCAGACAAATGCTGCTGGGCAGCCTCAATGACGCGGCTGGGGATGCCAAGCTTTTCGCTGATCAGGAAAGCGTTGGATTTGCCCGGTACGCCCACGCTCAGCTTATAGGTGGGCCGCAGGGTCTCCAGATCAAACTCGCAGCTGGCGTTGACCACACCCTTAGTCTCCAGTGCAAAAACCTTCAATTCCGCATAGTGGGTGGTTGCCATCAGCAGCACACCACGGCGGCGCAGCTCCTCAATGATGGCAACTGCCAGCGCGGCACCCTCGGCGGGATCGGTACCGGCACCCAGCTCGTCCAGCAACACAAGGGTGTGCGGCATGGCAAGCTCCAGTATGCCGGTGATTTTTTTCATGTGGCCGGAGAAGGTGGAAAGGCTCTGCTCAATGCTCTGCTCATCGCCGATGTCTACCAAAAATTCATCGAACACGCAGATCTCGCTGCGCTCGTCTGCCGGGATCAGAAAACCGCACTGTGCCATAGCGCACAGCAGACCGGCGGTTTTCAGAGTGACCGTTTTACCGCCGGTGTTCGGGCCGGTGATGATAAGGGAATCGTATTCCCCGCCCAGTGCAATATCCACAGGAACGCACTTCTGCGGGTCGATCAGCGGGTGGCGGGCGCGAATCAGGTTGAAGGAAGAATCCGTCCGCACAGCGGGCTTAAAGGCCTTCAGTTCCAGCGCAAGCCGTGCCTTTGCCAGCAGGATGTCGATCTCCAGCATGGCCTTGTAGCTGTACTGGAACTGCGGCTCAATGGCGGCCACCTGTGCGGTAAAGGCCACCAGAATGCGCTCGATCTCCTGCACCTCCTGTGCGCGGTATTGCAGGATGCGGGCGTTTGCCTCCACCACAGCCTGCGGCTCCACGAACACCGTAGCGCCCGTAGAGGATACATCGTGAATGATACCGCTCACTTCGCCGCGGTATTCGCTCTTGACCGGCACAACATACCGGCCGTTGCGCATGGAAACCACGCTTTCCTGCAAGTATTTAGAGGTATCCATATTGCGCACCATGCTTTCCAGCCGGTCGCGGATGCTGTTTTCGGTGGCGCGGATCTTCTTGCGCAGTTCTGCCAGCGTGCGGGAGGCGGTATCCGCCATGGCGTCCGGTGCCAGAATGGCACTTGAGATCTGCTGCTCAAGGCCCGGTTCCGGTGCCAGCGCGTAAAACAGATCATCGGTCGGCAGAGCATCGTGCTCAGAAGAGCCGTACCAACTGGTCAGGTGCTGAAAATTGCGCAGCGCACCGGCCACCATCAGCAGTTCGCCCATAGAAAGCACGCCGCCCTTTACGGCGCGAGTGGCAAGCTGACTGACCCCCTCCACCCCGCCAAAGCGCGGCGAGCCGTTTTTGATCAGCAGGGTGTTGATGGCGTCCGTCTGCTCCAGCGCGTAGCGCACCTCGTCCGGGTCGCACTGCGGCTCAATGGCCAGCAGCATGGCACGGGCTTCCTTGCATACGCAGCCCTCCGCTGCACGGGCAATGATCTTATCCAGTTCTAATGTTTTTAAGTAGCTTGTTTCCATACTGTTCCTTTTTGGTCAGGGCAGCACGCTTTTCAAAAAGGCGTAGCTTTTCAGAGGCTTATCCAGATGCGTCAGGGCATAGTTTTCAGCCACTGCGGAAAGCTTTGCCAGACTGCCCACAGAGATCTTGAATGCAAATATTTTTTTGTCCTCTACCAAGCAGATGTGGCGCAGTGCAAACAATGCAGCCTTGTCCAGATTGCAATTCTTACCTGCCTTTGCCGCACAGGCTGCACAGAGCAGATGCCCTTCCTGTGCGTCCAGATAAAAGGCATCTCCTTCATCGTAGGTGCCGCAGTCCCGGCAGCAGACAATCTGCGGCATAAAGCCGCACTCGCTCATGGTGCGCAACTCAAATACGGCCTTGACCACCCGCAGATCGGTGCGGTGCTCGCTGATCGTATACAGGCTGTTCAGCACCAGACGCAGCTCCCGGGCTGCTTCCTCTCCGGTAGGCGAAAGCGCGGCGGCCAGCTCGGTAAGATACATGGCAAGGCTTACCCCTTCAATGGAAGAGGAAATGCCATGGAAGATGTTCTGAACCTCGGCTTCCCGCACGGTATACATATTGCGTCCGGGCACCAGCGTAAACTCCGAATAGCAGAACAGCCCGCAGGCGCTGAACAGCTTGCTTTTCAGCCGCAGACTGTTTGCAGCCATTGCTGTGATAACGCCCAGCTTCGGGGTTAGGATCGTCAGAATACGGTCTGCTTCTCTATAACGGGTCTCCTTCAGTACCAGACCCATGGTCACAAATGGTTCCATCGTCCGTTTCTCCTGCCGGATGCTCAGCGGGCAGCTGCACCAGTTGTTTGTAATCGAGATAGCGGAGAATATTCCCCGTGCAGGCAAAGGCCTGCCAGCTTGCAGCAGCATCCATCTTCAGCACTCCTTCCCTTTTCTGTGCACAGGCTGCTTTTGTTATAGTGTCAGCCTGATTCTAGCACAGCATACAAGGGAAAACTGTCCTGCTTTGGCAGCACTCAGCGGTTGGAGGAATTCTGCTTAAAGCCAAAGTTATTCAGCAAAAATTCGTTATCCCGCCAGTCGGATTTTACCTTGACCCAGCACTGCAGATTGACCCGACAGCCTAAGAACTCCTCGCAGTCGGCACGGGCAGCGCTGGCGATTTTTTTGAGCATAGCACCACCCTTGCCGATGACCATGCCCTTGTGGCTCTCCCGCTCGCAGTAGATGTTCACATCAATGTCGATCAGGTCTGTGCCCGGGCGCTCCTTGAAGCGCTCCACCACCACTGCAATGCCGTGCGGGATCTCATCCCGCATAAAGAGCAGTGCCTTTTCGCGGATGACCTCGGCCACCAGCTCTTTTTCCGGCATATCGGTATAGGCGTCGTCATCAAAGTAATGGGGGCCTTCCACGGCGTAGCGGCTCAGGGCGTCGAATAAATCCTCACTGCCCTCCTTGTTGCGCACACTGATGGTGTAGATTGCATCAAACACACCCAGCGCCTTCAACTCTGCCTTGCGGGTTTCCAAATCGGCAGGTTCTTTGACAAGGTCGGTCTTATTAATGACTGCAATGGCCGGGCCGCTGCGGTGCAACGCCTCTACAAGTGCCATCTCAGATTCGTTCAGCGCGCCGTAAGGCTCGAACAGCATCATGGAAACATCCACATCCGCAATGGAATCGCTGGCGGTCTTATCCATGCGCTTGCCAAGTTTATTGTGCGCCTTGTGCACACCGGGAGTATCCAGCAGCACATATTGCAGCGGCCCCCGGGTGATCACACCGGTGATGCGGGTGCGGGTGGTCTGGGGCTTAGAGGTGACGATGGCCACTTTCTCGCCGACCAAAAGGTTCGTCAGGCTGGATTTGCCCACGTTCGGCCGTCCGATGACAGCAACGAATACAGAGGAGGTGTCGTAATGCTCCTGAACGGGTGTTGTAGTACTCAAAGCGAACTCCTGTCTTGTTTTTTATGTTCTGTTGCAGTGAAGGAACATCATTCCGTGTAGCTGACCGTGCGGGGCAGACCCAGCTGCAGCAGCACAGCTTCTTCCTTTTCGCGCATACGCATGGCCTCCAGACCGCCGTTTTCGTGGTCGTAGCCCAGCAGATGCAGCATGGAGTGTACGGTCAGAAAGGCTACCTCCCGCTGCAGCGGATGTCCATACAGGTTTGCCTGTTCCATGGCGCGTTCCATGCTGATGACGATATCGCCCAGCATCATACAGCCATTATTCTCGTCGATATCGTACTTGCCGTTCTCGCCCAAAGGAAAGCTCAGCACATCAGTGGGCATGGGCTTGTTGCGGTACTGATTGTTCAGTTCGGCAATGGCAGCATTGTCCACAAAGGTAACGCTGATCTCTGCAGGACGGTCAAAATGCTCATATTCCAGCACGGCGTTGCAGGCGCGACGGATGAGGATGCGGAGCCCGGAGGGCACCTTGACAGCTTTCTGGGAGTTGGTAATCAAAACTTTGTTGGACATATCGGTCCACTCCTTTCAGGGATTTATTTAGAATTCTTTTTATTGTTTTCCGCTTCGGCAGCCGGATGGGCGGCTCGCTCGTAAGCCTTTACGATCTCCTGCACCAGCCGGTGGCGCACAACATCCTTATCGGTAAAATAGCACTGTGCAATACCGTTCACATCCTTCAGTACCTTCAGCGCATCCACCAAACCGCTGCGGGTGCTGCCCGGCAGATCGATCTGGGTCACATCGCCGGTAACGACCACCTTGGAGCCCACACCCATACGGGTAAGGAACATTTTCATCTGCTCCGGGGTAGTGTTCTGTGCCTCGTCCAGAATGATGAAGGAATCATCCAGTGTGCGCCCGCGCATATAAGCCAGCGGGGCGACCTCAATGATCTGCTTTTCCACCAGACGCTCATAGGTCTCTGCGCCCAGCATATCAAACAGGCCGTCGTACAGCGGCCGCAGATAGGGGTCTACCTTCTGCTGCAGGTCACCGGGCAGAAAGCCCAGCTTCTCGCCTGCTTCCACCGCCGGGCGGGTCAGGATGATGCGGGAGACCTCCTTGGCCTTGAAGGCCTTCACCGCCATGGCAACGGCCAGATAGGTCTTGCCCGTACCCGCCGGGCCGACACCGAAGGTAATGGCATTGGAGCGGATGGCGCTCAGGTATTCCTTCTGTCCCAGCGTTTTGGGGCGGATCGGGCGTCCCTTTACCGTGACGGTAACAAAGTCCTCGGTCAGTTCCTTCACCCGCTTCTCTGCGCCGTCGTGCGCCAGACTGATGCAGTAGTGCACGGTCTGGTCCTCCAGCGGGGTGCGGTTTTCGATCAGAAGAAGCATTCCCTCCACGGCGCGGTTCGCAGCGGCCACGTTGGCAGGCTCGCCGGAAATGCGCAGCTGTGTACCGCGGCAGACAGCGGTGACCGAAAACTCTTTTTCCAACAAGCGAATATTCCGGTCACAGTTGCCAAAAACAGCCGCTGCGATCTCTACACTATCCAGTTCAATACACTTTTCCGCCATGGAGTTCCTCCCGAATTGCAGAATTTGATGACTATATTGTACCACCAAAATCTTCAGAAGAAAACTATGAAAAGTGCACAAAATATTTTTCCGTGTTCCATCGGTTTTTCCATACGAACCGTGTTTTAAAGCTTTTTGATGGCTTTTTTCTGAAAACGCTTGACAAAGTATATCGGGAGACGATATACTTCAGGTGCAATATATCGGTTAACGATATAAAGACGTCCGATAGAATCCATGGAGTGTTTCAATATGGAAAACCTTGCATTGACAGAATCGACCTATTATATCCTGTTATCTCTTTACCATCCACAGCACGGCTATGGCATCATGCAGCAGACAGAGCAGCTTTCCGGCGGTAGAGTCCATCTTGCCGCCGGGACACTGTATGGTGCCTTGACCTCTCTGTGTGAAAAAGGCTGGATCCGTCCCCTGCCTGCTGAGAGCGGCAGCCGTAAAAAGGAATACCAGCTTACCGGAGAGGGCGTACAGGTCTTAAAGCACGAGCTTGCCCGCTTGCAGCAGCTTGTGGCAAATGGTGAGAGCATCCTGAAGGAGGAAGCCTTATGAAGGAAAAGAAAACCGTTTTCAAGCTTTTCTTTGTGTGGGATTTTGAAAAAGAAGAGCGCTGGCTGAACGAGATGGCACAGGAGGGCTGGGTACTGGACAATACCGGGTTTTCCTTTTATACCTTTGTGCGCTGCGAACCGGGCGAGTATATCATCCGCTTGGAGATGAACCCCAGCAGCGATTACCGCGCCTTTGTAAAGGAACTGGGTGCAGAATATATCGGTGGCTGTGTCAACTGGGTGTACTTCCGTCGGAAAGCGGAACTTGGCAGCTTTGAGCTGCTCTCGGATATCGACTCCCGTCTGACGCATCTGAGCCGCATCAACCGGATGCTTTCCCTGATCTGTCTGGCAAACCTGATTCTTGGCATAACGAACTCTCTGAATCAGGCTCGCTACGGCTGGCTGAACCTGTTGTGCGCAGCAATGCTCTCCTATGCACTGGGGCGTATCCACGGCATGAAAGCAGCGCTGGAAAAGGAACGCAGTTTGCACGAATGATTTGTCAATCCCTTCTTCGCCACAACCGCAGAGAAAAAAGCGGCGTATCTTTGGATAAAAAGACCATAGCAAACTATTCTCCATCGTGATACAATAGCAAGCGTTGTGTGCCGCCGCCCGGCGGCCGTTTGGACTGCTTGAACACAAAGGAGAAGGAACCATGGAACAGCTTTTTCTGATGCCCGGTGAAGAACGATATGAGCGCTTCAAGGATGGAAACGGTGTTCCTAAGGTGCACTACTCCTACTGCTCTATGCGCGGCGCCTTCTTCGACTGCGAAAGCCGCAGCCTGGAGGAAGCCCAGCGCCTGTGCGAAAACTGGCTTGTGGGACAGGATCGCTGCTACCGCAACTAATAACATAGAACCACAAAACCCCTGCCGCTTTGCAGATCTTTCCGCAAAACGGCAGGGGTTATTTTTATATAGGTTTTACTGCCACACCTGCGCACAGACAAGCTCCAGTACACTGCCGGCAATACAGCGGGATTTATCCGAAATCAGGAAACAGTTGGAAAGCTCCTCTCGCCGGGGGTCGATATCTGCAATCTTAAAGCCCGGTGTGACCGGATAGCCGCTGCGCAGCAATCCGCGCAGAATGCCGGAAATCTGTGCTGTGACTGGGATATCCTTCCCCTCCGGGGTGCGGATGGTGGCAATAACTTCACCCTTCTCCACTAGATCGCCGATTTTACGCACATTCATAAAAACACCGGCAGCTTGTGCATGGATCACCCGCTCTGCACCGTACCCGCCAATGACGCCGGGAATGCCGGTATTAGGGATAGCGCTCCCCTCCCGAATGATCCGTCCAAGCCGGTGGCCGCGTTTGGTCTCCACCACGGCGTCCACGTCCTGCCCGGCCACAAAGCCTGGGCCAAGGGCAATGGTCAGCGGTGCCATATTCCGGCGGGTGCCAAGGTTGCGCTTAGCCAGAATGGCATCCACTACGACCTCCGGCTTTGCCCGGGCAATACAGGCTCCCTCCGGGTCAATGAGCACCGGAACAGCGCTCTGCGCCCAGACGGACTGCGCCTGTTCCAATTCTTCAATACGGACGGCACGCAGCCCTTCAACAATGGCTTCGCCTTCATATACCGCCTCGCACAGGGCTACCTGACGGCGGATGGCCGCGGGGTGTGTCGTTTCCAATACCAGCACTCGCAGCCCGGTGCTCCACAACCGGTGGATGGTACCGGTGGCAAGGTCGCCGCCGCCGCGCACGATAATTAGGGCGTCCTTTTTCATTTTGTTTCCTCCCCGGGACAAAGTGTCTGCAACAGCACCTCCATGGAGCCACCGCAGGCAGCAACAGCCGCATCCTCGTTTTTGCCGTCAGCCGAAAGCTGTAAGCATTGCAGGGCGGGGGCAGCCTGTGCCAACAGCTTTTGAGTAGCCTGTACCGTGTAATGCTCCATAATGCCGCCGCCCACACTGCCAACCGTACTGCCATCGGGCAGAATGAGCATCTTTGCACCCACATCCCGCGGGGTAGAGCCATGCCGTGCAACGATGGTAGCCAGCACCGCCGGGGTGCGGGCTTTTTCTGCCTGCACCATTGCATCCAGCAATGCGATGGGATAGCCCTCGGTCTGGGGGCGGGCGTTTTTGACCTGCACGATCTGCGCCAGAATGGAAAGCGCGATCTCCGCAGCGGTCTGCGCGCCGATGGCAAGGCCGATGGGTGCGCAGAGCGCATCGATCCGCTGACTGTCCAGACCGTTCTCCAACAGCTGACGGCGCACCAATGCAGCACGACCACGACTGCCCATCATGCCCACATAGGCCGCAGGCTTTTGCAGGATCTGGGTAAGGCAATCCAGATCAAAAGCGTGGGAGCGAGTCAGTACCGCAAAATAGGTTTCTGCCCCGCCGGGCACATGCTGAAGCGCCTGCGCAAAGGGGGCGCAAAGCACGGTATCCGCTCCGGCAGCGCGCAGCTGCTGGGCAAATTCCTCCCGGTCATCTATGGCAAGCACCGGCATGCCGAGAAGCTTTGCCTGCTTTACAAGAGCAACCGCCACATGGCCGCCGCCGCAGACTGCCAGCTGCGGCACGGCACCAAAGCGCTCGGCAAATACCCGCCGCCCGTCCAGCGTAAGAAAGCCCGTAGCGGTACAGGCTTGCAGAGCTGAAAGCTGGCACTGCAAAAGTTCGGCGCTCTGGGTCTGCCACAGGGCGTCTCCGTCCCGCAGCAGCAGCTGACTGCCTGCCTCTGCGCCTTCCAGCACGGTAGCCAGCGTATAGCTGCCGGTCTGGTTTGTACTTTGCAGAACGTCTGCAAGCGTTTGTTTGTTCATTGGTGTTTCTCTCCCTTAATTATTGCTCCACAGGTGTTACCTTATCAAACCGTGTCTGATCCAGTTCTGCCTGCCAGCTTTGCCAGTCCTCCGGCAGCATACGCCATGCAAGCCCGCAGCCCGCCGAGATCTCACGCGGCAGCGGAATCAGCCGCCCGGGCACCTGCCGGGCATGGCATTGCTTTTCCCACTCCATCGCCTCTAAGGTGGTACGGAAGGAAAGCACGATATAGCTTCGTTTTATTCGCATAAAAGCTCCCGCGCAAGTGCGCAAACTGCCTGCGCTGCCTGCTGCACCTCCTGTTCGGTATTGGAGTGGGAAAAGCTGAACCGCACCACCCCCTGCTCGGCCGTACCAAGGGCCTTATGCATCAGCGGGGCGCAGTGTGCCCCGGCACGCACGCAGATGCCGTAGTCCTCCCACAAAATATCTGCCACCCGGGCAGAATCCTCCTGTCCGATGTTCAGCGCCACAATGGGCGCACGGGGCTGCATGGTCATATCACCATACACCGTTACGCCCGGCGCAGTACGCACCTGCTCATAAAACAGGCGGGCAAGGGCGTTTTCCCGGTCAGCAAGGCTTTCTACGCCCTGCTCCAACAGCCAACGCACCCCGGCACACAGCCCTGCAAGGCCGGGCACGTTCAGTGTGCCAGCCTCCAGTGCAGTGGGCATCTGCAAGGGGTGCGTTTCGTCGAAGCTGTGCACGCCGCTGCCACCTACAAGGAGCGGCGCAACTTGTAGCCCGGGGCGCACATAAGCGCCGCCGGTGCCCTGCGGCCCCAGCAGAGCCTTGTGCCCGGTAAAGCAGAGAGCATCAATGCCCAGCTGCTGCACATCAATGGGCTGCGCACCGGCAGTCTGGGCAGCATCCACGATCAGCAGCAGACCGTGCCGGTGCGCAAAGTCCGCTGCGCGGGCAAGGTCGGTGCCGTTGCCGGTCACATTGGAAGCCCCTGTCACCACCAGTGCACTGGTCGTGGGGTGCAGCAGCGTTTCCCACTGGTCGTAGCAAAGCCGTGCGGCGTTATCCACTCCGGTAAAGGAAACCTCTACTCCATGTGCCCGCAGCCGGTACAGCGGGCGCAGAACAGAATTATGCTCGCATACCGTTGTGATGACATGGTCGCCCGGGTGCAGCACGCCGTTCAGCACCGTGTTCAGCGCCATGGTTGCATTGGCGGCAAAAAAGATGCAGGAAGGGTCCGGCGCATGGAAAAGCTCCGCCAGTGCCAGACGAGTGTCCAGCACGATCCGTGCGGCGTGAAGCGTGGGCTCATGTGCGCCGCGTCCGGGGTTGCCTGCCGTGTGCAGTGCCTCCAGAATAGCCTGCTCCACCTGCGGTGGTTTATGCAGAGTGGTGGCTGCGTTGTCCAGATAGATCACGGCTTTACCACGCTTCCGGCCTGCGTCAGCTTTTCGGCAATGGTGTACATATTGGTCACGCTGCCAACAGCCAGTTTCTCGGTAAGACCGTAAAAGTTCAGGCAGGTGCCGCAAGTCAGGATCTCCACACCCTGTGCTTCCAGCGCCTTGAGATCCTCCAGCATGGCAGAGCCTTCACAGGTCAGCGCCGCGCCGCCATTATAGAATAGAATAGTCTTGGGCAGCTTATCCTGCTGGGTCAGCGCAAACACAAAAGCCTTGAGCAGGGTCTTGCCCAGTTCCTCGCTGCCATCGCCCATAATGGCAGCGGAAATAGCCACCACCGTATCGGTGCGGGCATCCGGTGCGCAGACAGGGGCTTGCTCTGCCGGGGCGTCCGCCGCTTCTCCCAGCGTGAACAGCACACGGTATTTGCGCTCTTCCAGCTTTTCCGCGCTATACTGATAGCCCTTTTGCTGTGCCATCTTGGTCAGGTTTTGCACAGCGATCTCGTTATCCACCAGAACCTCCACCTGTCCTGCGCCCTGCAGCTCGGAAATCGCCTTTTTTGCCTTGACAACAGGCAGCGGGCAGGCATCGCCCAGCGCATCTACTTTGATATATTCGGCCATGCTGATTGCTCCTCTCATTTGTATGTTACGGTAATTTCAATTTCCTGCTTGGGCAGGATCTCTCCCACGATGCTTGCCGGCAGCCCTGCGGCGCGCAACGCCTGTTCCAGTGCCGCGGCATCCGCCGGGTCTACTGCCAGCAGCAGTCCGCCGGAGGTCTGCGGGTCGAACAAGACCTCCTCCATGGCAAAGCTTACGTTTTCAAACCGGACAAACGGCCCGGTATGGTTGCGGTTGCGCTGCCCGGCGGCGGTGTACAAAAATGCATCCGCTGCTTTTTCTGCGCCCGGAAGCACCGGCACGGCATTTGCGTGGATGATGCAGGAAAGCTTGCCGCCCATCATCTCGTGTAAATGGCCGAGAAAGCTGAAGCCGGTCACATCCGTAGCGGCATGGACGCGGTATTTGCGGCTGATCTCTGCCGCCGTTTTGTTCAGAGTGGTCATGGAGCGGATGGCGGCTTCCATCTCCTCCGGGGCGGCCTCGCCCACACGGTTTGCCGTGCACAGCAGCCCCACACCCAAAGCCTTGGTCAATACCAGCTTGTCGCCCGGCATACCGGTGTCGTTCGTATACATCCGGTGCGGGTCTACAAGGCCGGTTACAGAAAGGCCGTATTTCACCCCGCTGTCTGCAATGGAGTGTCCGCCTGCAAGACTGCCGCCGGCTTCTGCCACCTTTTCAGCACCGCCGCGCAAAATTTCGCCCAGCACATTCAAGTCCATATCCTCCGGAAAACAGACCAGATTCAGCGCGGTCTTTACCTCGCCGCCCATAGCATAGACATCGCTCAGGGCGTTTGTGGCTGCGATTTGCCCAAAGGTGTATGGGTCGTCCACCATCGGCGGGAAAAAGTCTACGGTCTGCACCAGCGCAATGTCGTCCGTAATACGGTAAACTGCGGCATCATCCCGGCTGTCGTAGCCAACCAGAAGATCCGGATCTTTTTCGCCCCGGGGCAGCTTTTCCAGAATACGGCTCAGCACCCCGGCACCCAGCTTTGCGGTGCAGCCGCCCCCGGTACAGAATATGATCTTATCTTCCTTGCTCATACACGTTCTTCCTCTTTGAAATGCGTCAGCACGCACAGTATGCCCTGCTGACGCAAAAGCTGTTGTATTTGTATGCCCTGCTGGCGCAATTCCGGCGTGTCGGCCTGATTGAGTACGGCGTAAAACTGCCGGTTTCCCACCGCCTTGCGACCGCCCTGCGTGCTTGCAAGCAGCTGCGCCAGCATAGGTGGCGTAAGAGGTGCATTCGGCGCAGCCGCTAAAAACTGCGGACGGATGGTATCGTAGCGGAAGCAGACCTCTCGCAGGGGCTTACCCAGCGCCGAAAGCCCTGCTACCGCCAAAACAATATCGCTTTGGGGCAGCAGCACCGGCTCGTGCGCCGCCGGGAGCTTGCAAGGGTGGTGCTTTGCCCCGTCCGCCTCAATGAATACCGCATCTGCCTGTGCCATCCGGCGCAAAAGCTGCGGCGGCGGCAGGGTCAGCTTCCCGTTTTCTGCCGGGGTTCCAATCACTGCGTAGTGACCCGCTTGCCATAGAGCAGTAAGCGCTGCATCATCCGGTGCATAGCAGGCAATGGGCTGCCGGATATGGGTGGTCGTGGTCACAAGCACCCGCCAGCCCTTGCGGGCACAGTGGTCTGCCATGGCATACAGCAGGGTGGTTTTGCCCCCGCCGCCTACCAGAGAAACGACATGCCCCTTCTCTGCCAGAAACGGAAACTCTTTTTCGTTCAGCATCTGCCTTTAGTGCTTTGCTGCAACTGCCATAGCGATCTGCTCCGGGGTGATAGGCAATTCATAGAAGCGGGTGCCGATAGCGTTGTAGATGGCGTCCGAGATGGCGGGCAGCGGCGTATTGATGACCACCTCGCCGATGGACTTTGCGCCAAAGGGGCCATTGGGCTCGTAGCTGTTCTCAAACTCCACATGGATGTGGCCGATATCGTTGCGGGCAGGGATCTTGTACTGGAACAGAGAGTTCTCTTCCGGGTAACCGTTTCTGTCGTAGGTAATGTTCTCGGTCAGGGTCATACCGATGCCCTGCAAAATGCCGCCCTCTGCCTGCACACGGGTCAGGTTGGGGTTGATGGGGGTGCCGCAGTCCACGCAGGCGTCAAATTCCAGCACCTTCACCTCGCCGGTCTCGGTGTCCACTTCTACCTCGGCAGCGCCCACCATATACGGCGGCGGCGACAAAGGCGAGGTATGGGTCTCGGTGAATTCCAGCGGGATCTTATGGCCGAACTGAGAAGCAAAGGCGATCTCGGACAGAGTCTTTTGCCGGGTGGGGTCGGCGCTTTCAAACACAACCTTACCGTCAAACTCCACAGCATCCGCCGGGCAGCCCAGCAGCTCTGCGCCCAGTTTGCAGATCTGTTCCCGCAGCTTCATAGCGCACTTTTCAGTGGCCTTGCCGGTGACATAGGTGGTGCTGGAAGCGTAGGAGCCGGAATCGTAGGGGGAAGAATCCGTATCCGCACCAAAGACGGTAATGTTATCCAGCGGGCAGTCCAGCACCTCGGCGGCAATCTGCGCCAGCGTAGTATCGCAGCCCGTGCCCATATCGGCAGCGCCGATCATCAGGGTATAGAAGCCGTCATCGTTCAGCTTGAGGGTAGCGCTGCCCACGTCCATGCCGGAAATACCGGAGCCCTGCATGGCCATACCCATACCCACGGCACGAATCTTGCCGTTGCCCATATCCCGGGCGGGGTACTTGTGCTCCCAGTCGATCATCTCGCGTACCTTGAGTACGCACCGGTCCAGTGCGCAGCTGGTATTTACCGCGCCGTAGTAGGCGGGCATCACATCGCCCTCCTGTACGGTGTTCTTCAGGCGCAGTGCAATGGGGTCCATGTTCAGCTTGTGCGCCAGTTCGTTTACGGCAGATTCCACCGCAAACAGACCCTGTGTAGCGCCATAGCCGCGGTATGCACCGGCAGACATATGGTTGGTGTACACCACATCGCTGACAAAGCGGAAGGCATCCGCCTTGCCGTACAGCGGGATGGACTTGTGACCGGTCAGACCCACAGTAGTGGGGCCGTGCTCGCCGTAAGCGCCGGTGTTGGACAGGGTGTACAGGTCGATGCCCTTCACAATACCGTCCTTGGTCGCACCCAGACGGACGTGCATCTCCATCTCATGGCGCGGCGAGGAAGCCGTCTGGCTTTCCACACGGCTAAAGATGAGCTTGGAAGGCTTTTTGGTCATCCAAGTTACAAAGGCCGGGTATACCTCGCTGACGGCGGTCTGCTTTGCACCAAAGCCGCCGCCGATGCGGGGCTTGGAGACACGCACCATGGATTTGGGAATGTGCAGTGCATTGGCGATGTTGCGGCGGGCATGGAACACGATCTGGGTAGAGCTGAGCACATTCAGCCGCCCATAAGTATCAATGGAGCAATAGGTGCGGAAGGTCTCCATCATGGCCTGCTGACAGGCCTTAGTGTGGTACACATGGTCAATGACCACATCGCACCCGGCCAGCACAGCGTCGATGTCACCATTGCCGCATTCATCATGAGCGCAGAGGTTGCGCTTGTTGTCGGCGCCCACGGGAGCAAGGCTTTCCCAGTTATCCTCCGGGTGCACAAGAATAGGATTATCCTTGGCGGTGTGGAAATCCAGCACGGCCTCCAGCACCTCGTAGTCTACTTTAATAAGCTTGAGCGCCTTGTCCACGCACTTTTCATCTTTACCGGCTACGATAGCCACCACATCTCCCACAAAGCGGACATGGCGGTCAATGAGCAGACGGTCGTAGGGGCTGGCCTCCGGGTAAGTCTGGCCTGCCTGCGTGTAGCGTTGGGCATCCTGCGGCACATCCTCCCAAGTGAAGATGGCTTCGATGCCGGGCACTTTTTTGGCAACAGCGGTGTTGATGCTGCGGACGATGGCATTTGCATGGGGCGAGCGCAGCAGTTTGACGATCAGGCAGTCCTGCGGGATGATATCATCCATATAGACAGGCTGGCCGGTGACCAGCTGCATCGCGTCTTTTTTGCGGAACGGTTTGTTGACGGTTTTCACTGTACGCCCTCCTTCTGCTTTTTCCATGCCAGAAAGTTCATAATGCCGCGCAGCTGACCCTCGTAGCCGGAGCAACGGCACAGGTTTCCGGCAAGGTATTCCTTCACCTGCTCTTCGGTGGGGTACGGCTGCTCCCGGAATAAAGCCAGCGCGTTCATAATAAAGCCCGGGTTGCAGAAGCCGCACTGCTCTGCGCCCTGATCTGCAATAAAGGCACCAAACTCGGCAGCTTCCTCCTGCAGACCCTCCAGCGTGGTGATTTTATGCCCATCGGCGCGGGCTGCCAGCACGGAGCAGGACAACACCGGCTTATCGTCCATAAACACGGTGCACAGACCGCAGTTGGAGGTCTCGCAGCCGCGCTTGACGCTCTTGCAGCCGTGTGCGCGGACAAAATCGATCAAAAGCATATCCGGGGCGATCTCCTCGGATACCCGGACACCATTCAATGTAAGTGTGATCTGCATTTACTTTTCCTCCTGCATTTTACGCTGTTCCAGCTCCAGCACCGCGCGCTTTGTCAGTACGCCTGCCAGATGCTTGCGGTATTCGGCGCTGCCGCGCATATTGGAGCCGGTAACGATCTGCGCCTTTACGCTTTCGGCAAACTGCGCGGCAAGCTGTTCCGCCGCAAGGGCAGGCTCTGCCGGGAGTTCGAACCGCATGGCGCGCAGCGGCCGCGCACCGATCACGATGCGGTAATCACCGGTCTCCATCCGGGCGGCAGCACAGGTCAGCACCGGGATATCGGTCTGGCTGTTGCGCACCGACTGGTAATAAAGCTGCATCGGTGTCTTTTTTACGATCAGCCGCACCAGAACGTCCCGGTCGTAGGGGCGCTGTGCATATTCCTGCAGCGGCAGGATACCGCCTTTGTACAGCTCTACATCACAGTCCATGGCAAGGAACATGGTCAGTACATCCGAAAAGCCGAACCGGCTGTAAATGCTGCCGCCCACCGTTGCCAGATTGCGCAGCTGCACGCCCACGATATGGCGCACAGCCTCCCGCATAGCACCATGGGTATAGGCGGCAAGCCCCGGGTGCTGCTCCAGCTGGCGCAAGGTGACCATAGCGCCGATGGAAAAGCTGTCCTCGGTCTCTTCAATGGTATCCAGTCCCAGACCGGAAAGGTCGATGGCGGTGCCGACATTGATGGTTTCCATCTTCAGCCAGATCATGCCGCCCAAAATGCGGTTCTGTTTTTTCTGGTTCAGCTGCCACGCCTCCTCCAGACTTTCTGCCCGCTTATATTCTCGGATCGTCATCATGTGCAGTACCTCTCTTTTCTATCGCTGCGATATCTCTGCTTTTATTTTAGCACAGCTTTCGGTATAATACTATTATAAAATGCTGCTGAAGGGGTGTTTTTGTATGAAAAAGTCGCTTACGGTCGGCTGTGTGATCATGGCCTCCGGGCTGAGCCGCCGGTTTGGCGCGAACAAGCTGCTTGCAGATTTTTGCGGCCAGCCCATGCTCTGCCGGGCCTTTGCTGCTACCGCCACACCCGGTATTGCCGCCCGCATTGTGGTGACCCGCTCGGAGGAGGTGCAGGCACTGTGCAGGGCGCAGGGCGTTCCGGTACTGCTGCACAGCCTGCCCGGCCGCAACGATACCGTTCGGCTGGGGCTTTCGGCGCTGCTGGAGCAGCAGCCGGAGCTGAGCGGCTGTATGTTTCTGCCCGGGGATCAGCCCCTGCTGCGCCGAGAGACGGTAGAAGCTATGACCGCTCTTTTCTGCCGTGAGCAGCCCTCCCCGGCAGAATGGCAAAAAGAAACAGAACGGGAGATCTTCCGTCTGGGAGCCGTGGCCGAAAACGACCCGGCACCTCTTGTCGGAAGTCCCGTTCTGTTTGGAAGCAGCTTTTTTTCAGAACTGCTCACCCTGCCGGAAAATAAAGGCGGCAACGTACTGCTTAAAAAGTACCCTGCGCAGGTGCGCACGGTCTACATTGCGGACAGCGCAGAGTTGCTGGATGCAGACACCCCGGAGGTGTTGCAGCAGCTGAAAGCCCTTGCCCGGCAAAAAAGTTAAAATTTATTCTGCCATATCGTTCTTGGGCAGCAGAACGTTCAGCAGGATTGCCACAAAGGCGGCCGGAACGATGCCGGACTCGCCGCAGATCAGCTGGAAGGCCTGCGGAGCCTGTGCCAGAATGCCGCTGTTGGCGCCCATGCCATAGCCTACGCCCAGTGCCACGGAAACGATGGTCAGGTGGCGCGGGGTCATCTTTTCCTTGGTGATCAGCTGGATGCCGCTGACCACGATGGAAGAGAACATCATAACGGCAGCACCGCCCA
>ERZ1034901.108-NODE-108-length-65751-cov-16.499543_pt1 | contig 65751 bp, 73 predicted proteins | sample MGYA00520628_ERZ1034901 | MGnify/ENA primary metagenome ERZ1034901 (study PRJEB33766, sample SAMN09781783) | gut metagenome | biome: gut microbiome | host: Homo sapiens | place: Madagascar | study: EMG produced TPA metagenomics assembly of the PRJNA485056 data...
TTGCCAGATTCGCCAGCTGACTGCCAGCCGTTTCCACCAAATCGGCGATCAGTTTGCCGGCAGCCACCGTCATGCTGGATATGCCGCTGGTAAAACCGCTGGTGTCAAGCTTGGTATCGCCAAAAACACTGAAATCTGCTGCCACTTATGTCCACCTCTCAATCGGAGCGCGGGCACAAGGGCACAGGCTTACAACTTTATCTCAATTTCCCGGCGGCAGGCCGGATTTTTGCATTTGACCCAGACGCCGCTTGCACTGGCATCCGGGACAGCCCACACGGGCAATGCCCGGCCGCAGTAAGGGCAGGGCACCGGCGCACGGTCAGCGCCGGAAGCGCGCCAGGAAGGCGGCGTCATGCTCCTCGACGGACACGACACGGGCGGCACCTCCTCTCAGCTCGGCAGGCAGAGCAAAGCGCTCCTGCAGGTCGGCGTAGTGGTCACGCATGGAGCCCTCGTATTCGGACAGATCCATGGTGCGCCAGCTCATGATCTTCGCCATGAGGGTGTCCTCCGGCAGGGCTGCGAACAGTGCCCGGAAACGGAACCAGTGCACTTTCTCGCGGGTCAGGTCGATGCCGTAGGCCTGCTGGAATGCCGCCACGATGTAGGGCGCGTCGCACTGGTAGTCGAAAGCAAGGCCGGAAGAAGGGGCACTGTCACGTTCGGCTGCGGCGCTCTCGGCGGCTTTCTCGCCTGCCCGGTAAAATTCGATCATGTACCCGTAGGCGTCAATGATCTTCTGCGGGTCCTGCAGAAAGCAGCGCGGGTCTTTGTAAAACCGCCAGAGGGCGCTGCAGGCAAACCCTACCGGGTCTGCATCGGTCCGGCCGCGCACATAGGCGTTCACCAGCCAGACCATGGGCCGGAAATCCGGGATGATCTCGTGCCCATGCCACCGGGTGGGCAGTGCGTCCAACAGCAGGTCAGACATGGCGCTCGGCGGCGACCTGCAGGACATAAGCCGCCAGCTGCTGCATGGCGTCAGGGTCGTCGCGCAGGGCGTCCACGGCCTGCCGTGCATCAATCAGCTGGTTGGTTTTCTGCTCGTCGGTCAGGCCGGGAACCACCACATCCGGCTCACCGCCGTAGGATACCTCGGTCTGGCCACGGATGTAGGTGTCCTCCGTCACGGTTTTGGGTGCAGAAATGACCTTGTACGGGACGGCCTTTTTCTGCTTTGCCGCTGCGCGGCGCTGCTCGCGGTTCATGGGCACCGCTGCAGCCAGATTCATGCTGGCCTGCTCTGCGGTAATGGCTTCCGTGAATTCATCCATCACATGCTTGCAGGCACCAAAGTCGTTGCCGTCCAGACCCAGACGTTCCGACGCGCCTTCACCCAGTGCTTCATCCAGAAAGTTCATCAGAAGGCGGCACTGGCCGCGCAGGACGTCGGCAATACCGGTATGCTGGCGCTGCTTTTCGCGATCGGATGCCGCTTCCATGTGCCGCTGTGCCGTCTCCACGCGGTCGATGTCGATCGCATTCAGCGCGGAAAACTCAAATTCCTGTCCACAAATAACCATATTTTGGCTCCTTTCATTTGGGCCCTGTGCCGGAACCGCCCCGGCAGATACTTTCAGGGCATAAAAAATCCCCGTTCCGGGTGTGGAGCGGGGACTTGGTTAGAAAACTCAGCCCTTGACGGCCTTTGCAGGTTCGGCGGACTGGGTGGCGGTGGTATAGTCAGTATAGTCAAACTCGTCCGGCGTACCGGAGGCCTTGACATCCACGGCGAAGGTAGCCTTCGAGCCGGCAGCACCGCCCACATCGCTGGTGACGATCAGGGATGCGGTGCCCTTTTCGCCTTTGCCGGTACGCAGAGAAAAGTAAACGTAGGGCACGATGATGTCAGAACCGGTGCCATACACGATCTTGTGGGAAAGCACAAAATCCTGAAAAGCATCGCCCACGCAGCGATCGCCATTGACGGCAAGGGTGCGCTGGGTGCCGGTCTTGTCGGTCGTGTTGCCGGTGCGGATGTACTGGGTGTCCTCGGTGGTGGCGTTCAGAGAGCCGGAATGCTCCTTGACGTGGTCGGCGCAGACGATCCAGTCCGACACTTTGGCCTGCTTGGCGTCGGTCTGGAAGGCCAGCAGGAAATCGTTGGCCGTCTCAATGCCGGTGTAGGACGCGCTGGGCGTCAGGCCGGACTTGGTAATGGCTTCGGATACGGTCATATCAAAACTCCTTTCGTTGGGTCATTTGGGCATGTAGTAGGTCAGGCGCAGCTGCATCTGCATCCGGCAGCTGCCCTCGCTGCTGGTGACGATGTAGCCGGTGTTGGTCACGGCAATGCCGGTGGGCGTCTTGCCTCCGCCGCAGGCCGAGAGGTCGGGCAGGCTGTGCCGGGCTTCCTGCCGCATGACCCACTCGGTGAGCTGCTCAAAAAAGCCGCTGTTCTGCACGGCCAGCACGTCCAGTTCGCCGTACTCCCGGCGGGACAGGAAAAGGTAGTTCTTCGCCATTTCCCAGCCGGAAATATACTCGGTGACGACGGGGTCACCGGGGCTGTCCTCGATAGAAAAGGCAGTTGCTTCTTCGTCCAGTCCCGCAATGCGGAAGGCCGCGCCGGTGGCTTCCTGCTCGTCGGCGATCAGCGGGCAGGTCTTGAGCCATGCCCGAAGGGCGGCAATGGTGGGCTTTACGGTTTCGCTCATTTGTTTCCTCCCAGAAACTGCTTTGCGGCATCGTGGGCGAACTTTTCCAGCTCGTCCTTGTGGTCTGCGATGGCGTTCTGTCCCCAGTAGGAACCGCGATGACGTTCTGTTTCGCCCCTCGCGCCATGAAGGTCGGTGCCCCGTTCATGCAGATAATACTGTTTACGGGCGTAGGGCGTATTGTACACCAGTTTGCCGTCCTTGAAGTCGGATGCAGCACCGTTCACGCTGCCTTTCAGCTGGCCGCTGTCTAGCGGAACATATTTGTCCACAACATCGGCCACCTTCTGCGAGAACGCAAATTGCAGCCTTGCGAACCGCGCATCCATGTCGGCCTGAAAGCCGGGCCGGAACTGAATTTTAAAATCAAAGACGGGTGCATTCATGCCCTCATCTCCCTTCCACATGCCAGTGCGGCAGCAGCGGCTCCCGGTTGTCCGAGACAGCCGATGCTGTGCAGCACAGGTGCGTTTTTTCGAGCCGGGCATACTCCTCGGCAGTCAGACTGGACACCGCGCCCTGCACGACCTTCCAGCCGCGTTTCAGCGTCCAGTGCTTGGGCTTTTCCGCCGCAGGCAGGGCCGCCCACTGGGCGTAGGGCAGATAGCCCATGGTGCACACGCTGGCCGGGATGCGGATGTGGGTGGTGCGCTCCGGGTCTTTGGCAGTGCCGCTGCCGGAAGTTGAGCGGCACTCCCGCCAGCTGCAGGCCGGAAACACCCAGCACACCGGCGTATCGGTCTCGGTCTTTACGTCGTGGATGAGGTTCACCACGGTAACGGCAGTCTGCATCAGCCAATCCCCCTGTACAGCAGGCCGTGCGGGTCACTGCCCAGCGCGGTGCGGATGATCTCCGCCGCTTCCTGCCGGGCGGCGGCAGTCACGCTGGCATTGCTGCCGAAGGTGACGCTGTAGCCGTCGTTGCTGACGGATGCAGCACCCGGGGCTGTGCCCACCGCAGACGCAGCAGCCAGCAGGCCGACGATCTGGGCACAGGCGTCCGCCAGCGCTTCCCGGCAGCTCTCACACCCGGCGGCGTGGGGTTCGGCCCGGCCAAAGGTGGCCGCGTCGATCATGCGGGAAGCCCGGCTGCACAGCACCCCGAAGGCCGTCTCCGGCACCGTGCCGCCTGCCGCCGCATACTGGTCATAGGTGCAGTAGAGCATCGGTCAGACCTCCTTACGCGGCAGCGGCGGTCAGGAATGCGAACGGGACTTTGGAGCGGTCGGCGTTCAGGCGGGTGGCAGGGTTCGGCAGTGCCCAGCCCATGCGCATGACCACGCGCAGTGCCACCATGTCCTGCTGAGCGAGGTTGTAGACGATCTCCTTGGTGGACGGGTCCTGAATGACGCCCTGGTCCAGCAGCTTCACGGTGACATCCTGACGGATGGAGTACACCAGTTTCTTGAAGTTGCCTGCGATCAGCTGGGCCTTAGAAGCATCAAAGCCGCCGTTCTCCGGGAAGTACATCGGCGCGCCGTCCAGTGCATAGGTGGTGGCACCCTGCATGTCAGAGCGGAACAGCGGGCGGCCCGTGGTGTCCACAAGGCCGCGCAGCTCTGCTTTTGCGGTCAGATCGCCAACGACGGCATCTACGCCGAAGCCGCCCGCTTCTACCTTGGAGAACAGACCGTCCTTGCCCAGAAGCTTTGCGTAGTCAATGGGGCCGGTCACCTTGTTCTTGGCGGCCAGCGTCAGAACATCAGTGGTCCACTCGGTGGGACGCTCGCCGCCGAACAGAATCGCGTTGTCGATCTTCGCACCCATGGCTTCACGCACGCGGGGCTGTACCTCGCCCATGATATCGAAGGTGGAATCGGCCAGCACAGCTTCGGGCACAGGCACGATGACAGCCAGCTCTGCGGCGGTCATGTACACGTTGTCCCACTCCTGCTTGCTGGTCTTCTTCATGCCGGTATCACCGTTGACCCAGTAGGCCAGCGGAAGCATGGACAGCACGGGAATCTTGGTCTGGTTGCTGGTCATGTTCGCCAGACGGGTGCCCAGCTGCATGACGATGGAGTTCTTGGGAACGTCCTGCTGGATGGTGTTGGTCAGCTGCTCGCGGATAAGCGCCTCAGCTTTTTCGCGGGAAATTGCATCAATAGCCATAGTAATCAACCTTTCTGGCCGAACGCTGCGCGGAATGCAGCATTTGCGGCCTCATGCGAGTTTGCGGGCTGGCCGGGTGCGCCGGTCGCCGATGCGGAAAAACGTGCGACGCCGCCGTCCGGCAGGATCGCGCTGGGGTCTGCGGCTTTGAAAGTCTTGACATAATCGTCAAAGCCCAGAATCTCGCCGTCCTTCATAGCAAAGTTCTGAGCCTTGGCATCTGCAAGAAATGCCTTGCGGGCACTCTCGCTGGAAAATTTCAGGCCGGATGCCTTGCGTTCCAGCGCATAGCCCTTCTCAAGGGCGGCCACCTGCGCGGCAGCATCGGTCTTTGCCTGCTCGGCCTTGGTTTTCCACTCAGGGTCGTAGCCTTCCAGCTTACTGTTTGCAGTGGACAGCTGTTCGGTCAGGGTGGTTTTCTCGGCCTTGAGGGTGGTGATCTCGTTCACCTTGGCCGTGATATCCGCGCCGTGCAGGTTCATGATGCTGTCCAGCTGGTCCGAGGTGATACCCGGAATGATCTTGCTCACATCTTCGCGTTTCACTTGCGATGTGCTCCTTTCTTTTGTCTGTTGGGTGGATAAGTCCCTGCTGTTTTGTATCGCGGTTCTCATTCCGCACGGGACAAGACGGGGTACGCGCCGCCTTCCGCTGTGGTGCCGCTTGCGGGAGTTGAACCCGCCACCCCCGGATTAAAAGTCCGGTGCTCTGCCAACATGAGCTAAAACGGCATGAAAAAACCACTGTTGTGCCTTTTTGAGGGCATACAGTGGTTAAAATGGGGTGTTTTAGTGAATGTTTCTCGGATTTTGGGCAAAAGAAAACCACGGTGCGCGTGCATCGTGGTTTGGTTGATATCAAATGCCGGGCACAATTTCCTTGATTCCCTTTGCAATTGCAGCAGCCTTTTTCATCATGCTGTTTTCCTGAAGGTATTCCAGCCCTTTGAGTGTGATCTTGGGGTGCATGGGCGGCTCGATGTGTTCCGGCTGGCGGATATACTGAACGATGTCCAGCCCTTCAATGTATCCTGCACGCTGAAGCTGGATCAGCAAGGCCTGAAAACGGTTCGGATTCGTGCCGAAGCGTTCGGCATTGAACCCTTCGCTGTCAAAATCCTCAAAATCCATGCTCTGCTGCAAGAGCTTCAGGATGCGGTAGATAATACGAAAATCTTCCATGGTGCACCTCATTTCTTTTTGTTCAAGTCCATATACAGGTACGCTTCCGGGTCCCCGTACACTTCTTGAGAATGCTTTCTGTCTTGTTTGGCTGAAAGACGGGTCATGTGCAGCAAGATGTCACCATCTGTTCGCAGTGCCGGGTTCTTTTGCATCTCATTCCAGATTGCAGAAGGGTCATCAAGCTGAAGCACTTCACTTTTGGTCATCTTTCAATCCCCCGATAAAATGATAAAGCTGCGGGTCTTTCTCTTTCAGGGCAGAGGGCTCCTGATAAAAAGCACGGTATCCTTCACTGAAATATTCCTTCAGCATATCTTCGTTGATCTGCATCGTTCCGGCCTTAAAAATCCCATCCGTAGGAGATTCATATAGCCGTCCCTGATACTCAGAAATGAATTTGCTGTTCTGAAGGAGATAAACCGCTTGTGTATAGGTACTATCATCATACACGATTTTAGAAAGGTCTTCAACATCAATCCCGGATTTTCGGATGCTGATGTATTTGGAGTTGTGCCGCAGGTCAAGGGAAATTTCTAATGCGTGGCCGTATTCGTGAATGACATCGCCATTTTTGTGCTCAGGGTGAAGATAAAGCGTTTTAGTCGGATAATAATATCCGCTTCCATCGGCGTCCTTCTCAGTCATCACAACCTTGCTGATGATACCTTCAGCCTTATCACGCTGCCATTGAGGAAGAACAGACAGTTCCTTTTCGATGCTTTCGCGCTCGGATTGAGAAACATTATCGGAATAGTTAAGCTTTTGCAGGAGTGTTCCAGAGCTGCCCGGTGATTTCTCTCGTGCCGCCCACGCCGCCTTACTGGCTTCGCTCCTGCCGAACTTGGGCACGCTGACACGGGCGCTGTCCACTCTGCCCCCCGTGGCCTGTGCAAACTCTGCAAGGCTCTGGCGGGCGGCTTTCAGGCGCACGGCGGCGTCGGTGGTGTCCAGCCCGGCGGCGTCCTCAGCCAGATACCGCTTTTTCCAGCGGCGGACGTGCCGCTCTCTGGCACGCTGCATCTGGGATATCTCATAGGCGGTGTACTTTTTGCCGTTCCACTCGATGTTCCGGGCGTTCAGCTCCCGCAGCTGCTCCTGCGTCCATTGGGGCGGGTCGCCCAGCTCCGGGAACACCGCGAAAAAGGTGTGGCGGCAGTTCCAGCCGCAAAGGCCTGCGCCGGTACCATAGCCGGTGGCAGCTTCAAAATCCGGGTAGTGCCTGCCCTTGTAGTCCACCGCGCCGCCTCGGTGAAAGCGCCGTCCCTGCCACTCTGCATGAGAAGGACGGGCACCGCCGTGGGCGGTCGTCTCCACAAATTCGCAGCCCATTTCGTCCATGCGGGCCACCTGCAGCCTGCCCGCCGTCTGGTTCACACCGGTGAGCACAGCACGCCGCGCGGCCACCTCGATGCTGTCGGTGTGGCCGCTGGGGTATGTGACCATGGGCATGTCGTCTGCAAGGCTGTCAACGGCCTGCTTGACGGCGGTTTTGTAGTCAAAGGCACCGGTGCTCACCTTACCCCATGCGGCGTCCAGCGTGCGCTCGAACGCGCCTGTGACGGTGTTTGCCGTTGTGGCGGTGAGGTTCTGCCATGTGCCGCAGGTCTGACGGGCACCGGCGTCTAACAAATTGTTCAGGGCGGCGCTCTCTTCAAAGGGCGTCGGCTCCATATCGTAGTGGTAGTAGATGGCGTCCTCCCGCTCCATGGCTTCGGTGGCGGCCTGCAAAAGCAGCCTGCGGATGGCGGCTTCGCTCTTGCCGGTGTACTTTGCCAGCAGCTTCACCACGTCGTTGCGCAGCGCCTCGGTCTGTTGGTAGCGCCACAGCTGCCAGTTTGCGGTGGGGGTCACGGCGTCCATCTTGCCGATGCGCCGGGCAACGTCCTGTAAGATCTCGTCCTCCACCTGCTGCCAGAGCCGCACAAAGGCATCCGGCATCTGGTCGAGGTAAGACGGCGGCAGCATCAGGCACCCCCGAAGGTGATCTGTTCTTCGGTCTGGCTGTCGGCTTTTGCCTCTGCCGTCCACTGGTGGGCCTCGTCTTCGCTCAGACTGTACCGGGCGGAAAGGTAGCGGCAACGGGGCACAAGGCCCGCCAGCGCGTCTTCCCGCAGCTGGTTCGTGCGCTCCTGCTCGCTGACAATGTAGCTGTCATCCCAGTTGACCGAGATGCTGGTCTCCGGGTCCACCGGTGCACCCAACAGGTTCTTTGCTGCCCACAGGATAGCCCGCAAGATGCCGATCAGCGCCGTTTCGATGAGGATCTGGTTCTTGTTGGCGTTCTGCACAAGGTCCTGTCGGCTTCCGGTGTACTCGGTGGCGGTAGTTACAGTGCCTTGGTCGAACTTGTACCGGTGGCAGCCCAGCTTGCACTTGAAGCTCATCATGTCCAGCGCGTCCTGCACAGCTCGGTGGTTGTCTTCGGTGCGCAGGTCGGGGTTATACTCCCGCCATGCAGCGGGCTGGTCGATGCCGCCCTCCGGCGTGGGAAGCTCGTAGAAAATCTGGCGGTGGACGGCATCCGGCGGGACAGCGTGTTCTTTGCCGTCCTTGTCTACCCATTTTTTACACATGGAGCGGTCGTAGAAGATTTTCTTGCCGCCCAGGCGAAGGTCCTGCCGGTAGTTGTCGAAGGCGTAATCCACCATCTGGGCCGCGTCCAGCGCTTCGGAAAAGATGCTCATGCCCAGTCCCATGCCGCCGTCAATGTTCTTGGCGACGGCCGGGCTGAACAGGCTGAACCACGCCGGTGCGCCGGTGACCGTGATGCTCTCCACCGTGCCCGGCGGGGTCTTGGCTTTCGTGAACTTCGGCGTGCCGGAGATATCGTCCGTCACCTCAAACCATTCGTTGGTGATCGTGCGGCTGCCGTCCATGACCTTGTGGGTCTGCAGGTAGACGGCAGGCTTGCCGCCCATCATGCACTCGGACACAAAGGCCGCTTCGGTCACAACGCCGCGCTCCACGCTGATGGGCAGGATGCAGCAGGCGGGGTCGTAGTCCAGCCGGATGCGCCCCTGCGGCGAAGGCAGAGCGTTGCCGGAGGCATCCACCGTCAGGTTCTCCACGCTCATCACAAAAGCGCCGGTGCCCGACCAGTAGGCCTGCTCCACCAGCTTGTTGGCATTCTCCCAGAAATGAAGCTGACGCAAAAGACCTCCGGTCTGCTGTTCATCGCTGCCCAGCAGGTAGGCGGAGGTGGCGGCGTCGCCAATCTGGAAGGTGGTCTTGTCGTTGAGCAGCAGGTTTGCCCAGTCCTCGCAGACGTGCTTCGGCATCCGCAGGGACGCCAAACGCCGGGAAATGACGCTGCCGTCCGGGGCGTCCTCTTTCAGGTCGTGGATGTCGGGCACGTCACCCTTCCACCACTGCCGCCAGATTTCGATATTGCCGTAGTAGTCTGCATCCAGCCGCAGATGTCTGGTTTTGTTCAGGTGTTCGATAAAGGCAGAAACGTTCATCTTGCAGTCAGTCTCCTGTAATCGCGTTCGATGGTGTACTCGAAGGCATCCAATGTATCAATGTCGGTGGTGCCGTCATCCAGACGCTCGTCCACGCCGGGGTGCTTCTGGCTCCACAGGGCGGCGGCAAGGGCATCCCGCAAGGTGGCAGCTTCCGGCATATACCAAAAGCGCCCGCCGCCCATCAGGATGGACGTCAGGCGGATGCGGTCAATGATCTGGATCTTGGCGGAATTGTTGACCCGGTCGGCCAGCCACGAAAGCTTGCTGGCCCGCAGCCGGGAACGGATGTGGTTGATCAGGGTCTGCTCGGCGCTGTCGCAGAAAATAAAGTGAATCTCGCCGTACCGTGCGAACACGGCGGTGCAGAAATCAATAAGCTGTGCGGCAAGATAGTCGGCATCCTGATTGCGCGGGTCCACCCGCTGGGATGCCAGCCCCACGACGCCCGCGTAGTATGGCAGAATGCCGGTGGCCACGAAGGCGTGCTGCGACCCGTTGCCGCCAAAGTCCACCCCGATGTGCACCCGCCACGGCTTGCAGGGCTTGGCCGAGGGCCAGAGGAAACGGCCATCCCCGGCGGCGATGCTGTCCGCGAAGGGCCGGTAGATGATGCCGTTGGCCGCTGCCCACTGCCCGAGGATGAAGCGGTTGTAGTAGACAGTGCCCGCATACTCCTTCTTCAGGTCGGCCACGAAGTCCGGCGGCAGAGTCGGGTTGTCGTCGATGGTGTAGGCCTGACAGTAAATGTCAGCGTCGCTGTCGAGGAAGCGCTTGAACCAGTGCTGCGGATTGTCCGGGTTGCAGGTACCGTCAAAATGGCTGTGCGGGCAGGAAAGGCGGCTTTTCAGCATCTGGAACACGCCCTCGTCCCACGTGGTGATCTCGTCGCCGTAGGCGTACTCAAAGGCCGCGCCCTGAATGCGGGCGATGTGCTTTTTGTTGTCGGCACCCAGCACATACACCTTGCGGCCGAACAGCTGCACGATGTTGCCGGACGCCGAGGTGCGCACGACGCCCACCAGATCCGCGCCCCAGAGCGCCCGCATGGGCTCCAGCACGTTGCGTTCCAGCGTGCCGAGGGTGTTGCCCAGCATGACCAGCAGCCCCTCGTCCCGGGCGGCAAGGATGCGCTGCGGGATGGTGACGGCGCAGTCCAGATAGGTCTTGCCGCTTCGGGTGGCGCCGGTCTTGATGTTCCAGCGGTGGGAGCAATTGCGAAGGAACTCCTGCTGAAACTCAGTCAATGGCACTGTCCACACCTCCCAGCAGCTTGCGGGCGGCTTCCAGCGCATCTGCGGCGGGGTCTTCCTGCACGGTCTCCTCGCCCAGCATCTTCAGCAGCACACCGGCGGCCCGGGCATCACCGCGCTTGGCTGCGTCCGCAATGCCCATGACAACGGACATCTGGTTATCCACGTCCTCGGGGTCCACCGCATCCCGCAGCAGGGCGTTCACCCGGCGGCGGTCAGTCTCCGGCAGGCTGAGGTAGTAGTCGGCCGCTTCCTTCATGGAGCGCTTGCGGCGGCGTGCAGCCCCCGAAGCAATGCCGCCCTTCTGACCATTCTTCGCCGCTTCCTCGCCGCTTCGAAACTGTGTAAGCTTCCCGTTTTCGAGATTCTTTTCGTTGGCCACGTCACCACCTCTCTTGCCGTAAAATCAAAAAGCCGCCCGGATGGACGGCTCGGAAATATCAAAAATAAGCAGCACCCGTGCATTCCACCGCACATTCAGTTTGTGAAGATAGGTCCAAACGGTGGGTGCTGCTGTGCCTGAAACTTACGCCGTCAGACACCCGACGTCTGCGCGGCCCCCTCATAGAGCACGCAAATGGTGTGAAACCGTGGATTCGAACCACGCGGGGAGGGACAGTGCGCATTCTGTGCCCCACTCGCTCACCGCATTTTTTCAGCACATTGTGAGCGGAGCCGTACCAAAATCTCACATAGAAGCAGCCCACGAAACGCAAAGATGGAAAATGCCTGCAAAGCAAAAAGTCAAAAGGAGAAAAAAATTATCATGGGGTGCGTTTCGGAGACTGCGTAGGGTATCGGAGAGCCTTTCCGGCTTTGCCGATGGTACCACAATAGCACAGATGCCGAAAACAAGTAAATCCCAGCGCATGTAAAAACAATGTTCATCGGCATTGTGCAATTTGTACAGAATTAACTAAGGTTCAGATCGGTCACAAGTTCGGCCAGCTGTGCCAGCCCTTCCGAAATGGCCCTTGAGACCTGAGACGGCTTGGAATAGCCAACTTCGGGCGCAATGTTGGCATGTTTCTTGCCTTCCACAAAGTATAGAATCAGGCACCGGCTGCGCTTCACAGACGCCGGGTCGGCATGGAGCATGTAGGCCACTTCAATGGCATCCTTCTGCATCTCGGCATACTGGCATTTCAGCTCGGCCAGTTTCGTTTCCGCGTCCATGGCTGCATCGCTGTTGGTGCCCACCTTGTCGCTGGTGCCGGAGTGACCAGGCGCACCGGATGTGCTGGATGTGGTCGTGGTGGCGGCGCTGCGCAGGCTTTCGATGTGTTCCTTCTGCTGCCGGATCAGCGCCCTCATCTTCGGCAGGCGCTCAAACCATGCCCGGATCTCCTGCACACCGCTGGTCTCGCCCGGCTTCGGGATATCACTTTCAGGTGTCCAGCTCTGGATCATGCTGCGTTTCCTCCAACATAAAAAATAGCCGTGTAACCCGCAAGAACGATTGCTGCCACGATGGAAAATAAAATGACGGGGTGATCAACCAGGAGATATACCAGACCGTAAATGGCGGCTACGCACATCCCGGTAAAACAGAGCAGCAGAAAGGCTCCAAGCATTGCGGTTCCAATTGTCATATGTTTCCTCCTTCCAGTTGCTTCAGCAGCCCGTCCACATCATACCGCCAGTGTACCCGCAGCAGGTGCTGCTCCACCTCGATGCCGTTGAGGGAGGCCCACTGCCACGGGATACTCTTGCGGGTCTGAGTCCGCATGTACTCCAGCACAACGCTGGCAGGCACGGCAAAAGTGCGGTTGACCTTGCCGCGGTAGTTGATGACCACATGGGCCGTCTGGCCCTTGTAGGACGCCGCAGCGGCCATGTCGGTGATGTGCTTGAGCTTGTGGTATTTCTGCTTGTCACGGTCAAAGCTGCCGAAAATCTTCGTCAGCGGGATGCTGGGCGTTTCGATGGTCTTGAGTTCGAAGTAATGGTGCATCGGGTAGCGGTAGACATCAAAGTCACAGATGTTGTCCACGGAAAAGCTCAGATTTTCATTGCCGCCGTAGTAGGTGGCGGCGCTGTCCTTCAGGCGGTAGCACCAAGCGTCCGGCGGCATGGACTTCTTCCAGTCCGCTTCAAACTGTTTTCCGGTGTTCAAGCGGTTCTCCTTTCTGCGCAGCTGGCAGAGGGCAGCACCCGCCGTTGGGTCCGGGTAGTGCTCATGGTTCCGATACATCGGGTGTACCCTCCTTTGCTGCTTCTTTTTTCTTCAGGCGATTCAGGCTGCGGTTCAGGGCGGCATCCTTCAGCCAGTCGTTTCCGCTGGGGACCTCACGGTCCACCCGCTTGTTCCGTCCGGCCCCGATGGGGTTCGTCTTGCGGTACTCCTCGGCAGACTTGCAGCCTTGGGCTTCCGCTTCGGCCAGCGCCTTGCGGACATAGGCCCAGCTGTGCCCGCCCAGGTCAGAGCACTTGGCAATCACGGCAGACACCAGTTCTGTGCCCAGCCGGTCAGCGTAGGCCGTCAGCTCGGCTTTGCTGGTGGCACTCAACTTGCAGATGCTGGATTCAAATTCTCTCACCACGGGATGGGTCGTCGTCATCGTCTCGGTCGTCCCACGCGCACGCGCAGACGACGACTTATTTATGTTTTTTATGGTATTTATGGTTAAGTTGTTGTTACTTGCCTGTTGCTTGCCTGTTATCTGCCTGTTACCGGCTTCAATCAAATTGTAAATATTCAACGTGATAAGGCTATATTTTGACCCTGTTTTGACTGTTATGTAGCCTGTTGATTTGAGATGTTCCAGCGCAGTTCTCACTTGCATGACGGTCAGACCGAGCTGTTTTGCCAGATTTGGCTGGCTTGTGACCAGCTCTCCGGGGTTGATCGTGATGCCCTGCCACTGCTTTTGACTCCAGTTTGCGGTAAGCATCAGGTGAAACAGCAGGCGGGCGGTGTTTGGCTCTGTGTACCACTCCCAGTCGGTCAGGCCGCGAGGGAATGCCACGAAGCCGCGTGATGTGTCGATGCCCACGGCCCGACCTCCTTTCGTATGGAATGCAAATGCCCGTATAGCCAGATAGCGCAGCTGGAAAGGTCAGAACGGCAGGTCGTCGGCATCGTCATCAATGAGGGCGTCTGCTTCCGGGGTGCCCACAGCAGGCGGGTGAGAACTGTGCGGCGCGTAGTCGGCAAGGCTCTCGCCGGGGTACATCTGGCCGCCCTGCAGGTCTGCCGGGCTCGCAACAGGTGCTGCGGGTTCTGGCGGCGGACTGGGCTGTGACATCAGGTCGATCATCTGTTGCAGCCAGCGGAACGTCACCAGCCCACCAGGCACAACATCATCGGCATCTACGTCGTAGTATGTCTTGCCGTTATACTCCCGCTCTTTCAGCTTTTGAGCAAAAACTGCGACCTGATCGCCTTTTTGCAGCATTCCATCCCACTGGTCGATGCCATGCCAAATGGTCACGCCCACAAAAAAGCTCTGCCATTTCCCGGTCTCGTCCTGCGTGCGGCTGGCCTTCAGGTCAAATTTCAGCACCCGCTTCTGGCCGACGTCCCGGAGCACCGGGTCTTTGCTGATCTCGCCGTGCAGCATGACGCCGGTCTTTGTCTGGACGATCATGCATCATCACCCCGGAACGGATCGTCTGCAGCGTCTTCGGCGTCGTGCTCCTCCTGGGTAGGAGCCAATGCGGCGACCGTCTTGCGGGGGCGCTTGGTGCCTGCGTAAGGGTCCAGGACGGGCAGGTCTTCCGGGTCGATTTCGCGAGCGGTGCCTTCGGCGTCCACATGGACGGAGACCTCGCTTTCATCGCACAGAGCACCGAAGGTGGACGGGAATGCTTCGCGCAGGGCGTGCACCAGCGCCACCTTGCGGATCATGGTGGCCTTCTTGCCGTTCCAAAGGGACTTGCCGGTGTCGTACTCGGTGAGCTTAACTTCTTCGTAGCTGGCGCGGGTGCGATCCTTGCGGTAGACCTTTGCCCAGCCACCGAGAAGGGTCTCGCCGCCGTCTCCGTCGTAGACAATGGATCCTTCGCGGTTCAGCAGCTGGCCGTCGGCCGTCAGCACGATGACGCCGGCTTCAAAGCCATCATAGGCCGGGTGACGCTCGGCCATCTGCATGTAGCAGTTCTTGCCCAGCACGATGGTGCTGGCGGTGTCGGTGTTCTTGTTGTCGTAGTGGATGAGGTAGGCTTCCTTCGTGAAAGGGTTCAGGTGATACTGCTTGCAGGTCTCCAGAAAAATCTTGCATTCGGCGTCGGTAGCTTTCGGCTCAATGAAGTTGCGGATATCTGCAAAGCTCACGGTGAAGTGCTGGCCGTCTGCGCCGGTGATCTCCACCGGAACGGACGGGGATGCAGGCTGCAAAGCCGTATTGCCAGTGGCAGCAGCACGCTGCATGGAACGGTTTGCCAGAGCCTGGGCATTGGAAACGGAACTGGATGCGGTGGGCGCGGGTGCGCCAGAACGAGTGAGTGCCATAAAGAATTACCTCCAAAATTATTTGATAGAACCATAGCGGAAACCGCGCTCTGCGGCTCCCTGCTTGAACCATGCGATATCTTCCCGGGTGAACTCCACCCAGAAGCTGTACTTCTTGCGGACCGGTGTCTCCGGCTGGGCAGGCTCTGCAAAGCGCTGAAGCACCTCACAATCCAGCCGCCCGGAAGCGGTGATAAAGGCGTTGCTCTGGGCTGCCTGTGCGGCCTCCGCTTCGATCTGGCGCTCCTCCTCGGTGGGCGGGACAATGACCGGTGCGGCGGCCCGGGCACGCTTTGCAGCCAGGCGTTCTTCCTCTGCGCGGCGAAGCTTTTCCCGGCTACTCTGCAGGCGCAGGTGTTCGGCCAGTGCGGCATTCAGATCCAGCGCGCGCAGGTATTCCAGCTGGCAGGCTTCGGCATCTTCGCCGCAGGTGTCCTGGATGATTTTCAACTCTTTCCGCCGGGTTTCCACATCCCGGCGCAGCTCCCGGCCGGCTTTTGCCAGGTCGTAGGTCTTGTTCAGCCATTGCGGCACCAGCAGGCGGTCGAAGGAGATAAGCTCCCGCAGCTCACCGATGCAGTCCGCATAGATGGCCCGCAGGGCGTCGGCCTTGTCCTGCCGCTCGGTTTCCTCCACGGCCTTGACCTGGGCGTCGATGGCACCGGAGACCTGCTTGCACTGGGCCTGCATCTGCTTGGCACTCTGCAGAAATTCCTCCAGCGGCTTCATATAAAAAGTCTTGGCCCCCCTGGCGGCGTCGGCCAGCTGCTTGTCCAGCTTGTTCACGGCCGCGCGGTCGGCCTTGGCGTCTTTGATGGTTTCCGGGGTGTACACCCGCCCGGTGTAGGCGGCCAGCATTTCGGTCAGATTCTGCCGGACTTCATCCTCGTTCCACCGGATCGCGGGCAATTCCGGGTGCTCCACCCGGACAGTCAGTTCATTCGTCATCTTCTGCAGGCTCCTCTCTGTCAGCAAAATAATAGTCATCGGGCGGCTCCAGCGGCGGGCCGTAGCCGTCCAGGGCGAGATCATACATCGGGTTCATCGTCTGCACCTCCATCGTAGCCGACCGGCTGGCGGCACAGACGGGCGGCTTCTTCCTTGACGCCATCCATGGCCTGACAGATTGCCAGGAAGGTGCTTTCAAGGTCTTCGCCCACAAGGCGGGAATAACTGCTCTTGCAGGAATTCCACGCGGACCAGATCTGGACCTGGAAATTGTTTGCGATTTCAAAATCTGTCTGGGCCAGGTCATTCACCTGGCGGCGCATGACATTCAGCTGACGATCCTTATCTTTTAGCTGTTTCTGCAGGGTATCTTTTTCTTTCTTGATTTCATCGGTCATGTCAGCGGCGATCCCGTAAGCCTGCTGGTGCGCCAGACGGTCCACTTCCTCCGGGTCGGTCACGCCCACGATGGGCTGCTTTTTCAGGGCATCATTCTCGGCTTTGAGCTTGTCAGCGCCCAGCTTGGCCGCTTCGGCCACCTGCCGGGAGCCGGAGAGCTGGCTTTCGGCATCCTTGGCGCGCTGCTCGGCCTTGTCGGCGCGTTCTTTCTCCTGCGAGGCTTTCAGGCCCAGCTGGATGCAGTTCTTGTCGCTTCTCCTCTGGCTGGCGCAGGCCTCGTCCCGTTCGGCTTCGGCCTTGTCGGCACGCTCTTTTTCGGCGGCAATGGCATCATCCTTTGCCCTGATCTGGGCCAGCAGTTCCTGCACGCGCTGGCTGTCCCCGGCAGCGGCGGTGAGCTGTTCGGCACAGCCGGAGCGGGCAATCAGGTTTAGGTCCTTACGGGAGATGGACGGCAGCAATTTTAAATCCGCAACTGTTGCGGATTTAAAGGCGTCTCCGTTTTGGGTCATGGTTCGGGCGCTGCCTTCGCTCAGCCCCTTGCTCTCGTACCACTTTGTCCATGTACCGCCGCCATACCGGCCAGCCTTAGCCGTCAGGGCGTGCATTTTTGCAACGTAGATGCAGGAAATGAGGTATTCATCCTGTGCGGTGCCGTAGTGTAAATCAAACTGCTGGTCAGCTTCTTCAGCCTGCCCGGACAGGTCGCCCAGCGCAGAAAAATCAAATGCAGTCGGCATTTTCGTACTTGCAGGGGCTGTCAAGTTCGGTGATGAGGTGCCGCCCGCAACTACGCCAGCAAAAGAACTTTCCGCAGGGACGGATGGGGCCGACGAGCTGCAGGACGGGGACTTCTCGCGGTAGGATTCGCTTGCATCCGCCACGCTCGCCGAGGTGGTCAGCGTTTCCTCCGTAGCATTCGGCACAGCACGCTCTGCCATAGTCGCAGCAGCATCCGCATTCGGGACAGTTGCACATTCGGGTTCCTCCTTTTCTGTCGGCTTCAGGTCTTTATCCCGTACAAGGTCGGCCAGCATCTCAATGGCATGGGTCAGATGTGGGTAAAGTACACCTTTTCCTGCAGGTTCCCATTCATCTGCGGTGCCTTCTTGGATAACGAAACCGATGCCGACTTTAACGATTCGCATACGGATGGAACCATCGAAATTTGCATATATGTCGCCAACGTGATAGGGTTGCGGCAATTCAGGGTGAGTGGCCTTTTTGATATCGGCCAGAATCTTTTCCATTTCCTGTTGCGGGGTCATGTCCTTGCGGCTGCCGTCCGGGGTGAAGAACTGGGCGAACAAAGCAACTTTGGCAGCAACACCAGATTTGTTGCTCGCACAGCAAAGAGTGTATTTGTAGCGACCGTCGTAGCAATAGTCTGTGGCGCGAATTTCGTCTCGAGAAAAGTGCCCGGTCAACTCGCCCAGTGTGAAAGTCTGCTTAACCCAGACGCTAATCTGTTCCAAAAAGTCAAAGTCCAGACTGACCACAGAACAGGTGCATTTGTCCTTGGTTGAGCCGATGAACTGGGAAGCATAGGAAAGCGTTTTGCTCATGCGGCATTCATATCCCTTGACGTCCTGCACGAAATGCTTGGTCTCCTCGTCCCACTTGTCTCTGCCCCACGGCATGGCGTAGGGACAGCCGTAGCACTCAAAGCCGGGGCGATAGTTTTCGATGCGATTGCCGGTGTTGTCGGCATTGCTGGATTTCTGCACCCGCCGTCCGCATTTGCAGATGTAGGTTGTCATACCCGCACCTCCGTGTCCTTCAGGCGGTCGAGCATCTCAGCCTGCAGGTCCTTGTTCAGCGGTTGCAGGGTGTTATTCTTCCAGCCATAGCAGAGGATGGTGCCGTAAATCTTATTGCCGCGATAGATGCGGTTCAGCCTGCCGTCCATGCTGATTTCCGAGAAAAACAGCACCGCGGGCGTGCGGGGCAGAACGCGCATCAGACAGGTGCCGTCCAGGAAATGCTCGATGCCCTGCAGCGTGTCCGGCAGAGTGGTGACAACGGGCTCCTTGCCCGGCTCAATCAAAATACCTTTCATTGTAAAATCCTTTCCGATGTGATATCATCAGGATGATGGGCTGAGAATCTCATCACCCTTTGGGCTTGTCCGTGTTGGCGCACGGGCAGGCCTTTTTGCGTTTACGGTGTGTCGGCGGAATCAGGCTGTCTACCTCGCTGCGGGGGATGTACTCCCGCTGGAAGCTGTATTTGAAGTGTTTGTTGCCGTCCTTGAACCAGTGGCAGACGGCAGCTGAAAAGCTTACGGCGTTTTTATAGCCCAGTTTGGCAGCGCACATGGCAGATGTTCCCGCCGCCACCAGCTCACCGGTCTTGGCATCCCAAACGGTGTACCACATGACGTGGTGATAATATTCACGCGCGCTCATGCTCCGCGCTCCTGATCCTGCGGATACTCCGGGTTGCGGGCGTGGCTGCGGTCGATTCTGCCGTAAGGACTCCGGCGCTCCTGGGCATCCTCAAGCGCGAAGCTCAGACGGCCCAGCGCAATCGCTGCCAGAATCAGCACCATTGCGGTGACGAACTCGCTGTCGGTGATGGGCTGGCCGACCTGTGCGCCGCCCTCGATGCCGAGAGCGTACAGTAGGCCGACCGCGCCGCAGGCGACAGCCGCCCATTGCAGGACTACAGGTTTGATTCTCATGCGGATTCTCCTTTCTCAACAGCGGGGAAGAAATACTCCCCGATTTTCTCCTGCGGGATGTGCAGCACTTCGCAGATCGCGGTGATTTCCTTCCAGCGCCAGACGCCGGCTGCTTCCGGCGCGTTGATACGGTCGCACAGGGTGCTGCGGGGAATGTGCGTCAGTGCGCACAGCTCTTTCGCGTCAAGCCCTTCGTCCTCGATCAGACGCCGGAGCTTCAAATAAGGTTTCTTCACGGCGTTAGGCCTCCTTTTTATTGCGCGCGTTGATGATCGCGGTAAGCGCAGCGTTAAACTCGCTTTCAGACTTCTTCGGCGCATAATGACCGTTCAGGACCTGAGAGACGTACTTGGGATTTTTGCCCATCTGCGCAGCGAGTTCTTTGCCGGTGACGCCAGCGTTGTGCATTTTCCCAACAAGTTCACCTGTCCATTGTGCAGGCATACAATTCTAACCTCCTTCAGCATAAAAACTTGACTTTGGTTAGAATTTGCGGTAAGATGATGGTGCTAACAATTATCCAGCGCAAATTCTAGCCTGAGCCATTCAGTCGCTTCCGGGCTTTGTTTGCTAACCAGAATCAACTGTGACACTATAATATCTGAATTTGGTTAGAAAGTCAATGGAAAAATCTGAATTTGGTTAGTTTTGTCGCTCTGCACAAAAAGGAGCGTTGAAAATTGTGTTTTATGACCTTTACTATGAGCTGTGCCAGAAAAAAGGCGTGAGTTGCAGTAGGGCAGCTCGGGAAATCGGCCTGAGCAACTCCACGGTAACAAAGTGGAAAAACACTGGGGCAAAGCCTTCTGGCGATACTCTTTCTAAGGTGGCTGCTTATTTCGGCGTATCAGTGAATGACCTGATAGGTGAACAGAAAGACCCCGCCGCACAAGGCGACGGGGTCACAGATGATGATATTAAATTTGCGCTTTTTGGCGGTGGACCGGTTACGGATGCTCAGTATGAGGAAGTAAAGCAATTTGTCCGGTTCATAAAGGAGCGGGATGCAAATGGGAACAAGGGCTGACTTTTATAAAGTTGCGGCCGAAAACAATGTGGAGATTTTGCATCGCCCATTACCCATTACTGGCAGTATGTCCACAGAGATATGTGGGCGGTGCTTCATTGGGCTGGACAATTCACGTTCTTATGCATATGCGGAAGAACAGGCTCGTATTGGTCATGAGCTGGGACATTGTCTGTATGGTGGGTTTTATTCAATAAAAATGCCGTTTGACATTATAGAGCGGCATGAGGTACGGGCAGACCACTGGTATATTCGCCATGCCATACCAAAACAGCAGTTATTTGCCATGCTGAAACAAGGGCGGGATGCCTACGAAATCGCGGAGCTGCTGGACACCACAGAAGAATATATCCGGCGAGCTTATTATTATTATAAAGATACTGAGGAATTAACCGAGGAGGAATTGGAAAATGCCTAAATGTACTCGATGCGGCAGAAAAGGATTTTTTCTGAAGCTGACGGATGGGTTATGTGCGAACTGTGCATCCACTGTCCGAATGGAGCAGGAGCAGGCGGTGCTGCAGAACAAACTGGATGATTTGAATACAAAACTTTCTGATCAGCAGGCGTTGTTCGATAAAATCTCTGCGGAAGCCAAAGAGGCTGGCATCGCAAAGGCAAAAGCTGAGAATGCTGAGCTTACCACGCAAAATCTCCGACTTCAAGAACAGAATCTGCTGCAGACAGAAAAGCTGCACCAGGCAAAGGACAGTGAAGCAAAGGCCTTAAAAAGCTCTGACAACGCCTTGCAAAGAGTACGTCGAAGCAAAGAGTTGATTAAAGCAATCCAGCACGCCAGTGAGGTCTTTGGTACAGAAAACGAGTTGCCGTCTGTGGATGACTTGTTGAAGGATGCGGACGCCTTAATGCAGCCCACCGTGACCCTTACGCTCCAGTGTCTGGACATGAAGGAACTGCGGAAGCGGTATAGAGAAAACGAAAAGAACATCCAGGCGACCTTTGAAAAATATAAAGACCGCTACACAACAAAGGCTAACATCACGATTTACCGGCTGATGGTCATTGCGCTGTCGGCAGAGTTGCAGAATGTGCTGAATAATATCAGCTTTGGCAAACTGGATGATGCGCTGAACGATATCAAAACAATCACCAACAAATATTATGTGATCGCGGCAGATGGCAATCAGAGCATTGCTCCCACGGTCAAGAAGTTTATTGGTGAGCTGGATTATTATTTCCAGGAAGCCGTTAAAATCGAATATGAATACTATGTTCAGAAAGAGCGCGCCCGTGAGGAGCAACGCGCTATCCGTGAACAGATGCGGCAGGAAGCTGAGGAACGTCGTGAGCTGGAGCGCCAGCGCAAGCAAATCGAGAAGGAAGAAAGCAAGTATCACGACCAGATCAGCCAGCTGACAGAGCAGATGCAGTCTGCGGATGATGAAAAGACAAAGTTGCTTCAAGCACGCATTGAAGAACTGCAGCGTCAGCTGGGTGCGGTGGCCGAGCAGCGTGATAAAATTGTTCAGCTGCAGAATGGTAAGGCCGGTAATGTGTACGTTATCAGTAACATCGGTTCGTTTGGTGAGAATGTGTTCAAAATCGGCATGACTCGTCGTTTGGAACCGATGGATCGTGTGAATGAGCTTGGCAGCGCAAGCGTGCCGTTCCCGTTCGATGTTCATTCGATGATCTTCTCCGATGATGCAGTTAGTCTGGAAACGAAACTGCACCATATCCTGAACGATCAGCGCGTGAACAAGGTAAATCTGCGCAAAGAGTTCTTCCGCGTGTCGCTGGATGATATCGAAAAGCTGGTAGGAGAAATCGCCCCCACCGCCGAGTTTAAGCGAACAGCTCTGGCAGAACAGTATCGTCAAAGCCTTTCCATCACACATGTATCCGAAAATCCGGATTCTGTAGATGATGAAGATGAAGAAATAGCTGAATAATAAAAAGAAAAACCTCCTCCGGTGTTACCAGCACCGAAGGAGGTTCCAGAACCGCTTACCCGAAGGATGATGCAGTTCTGTACAGAATTGAAGCCTCTGTATAGACTATGATACCACCTCCGGGCAGGCTTGTCAAAGTGTACCCTTTTGGAGGTGTATTTTATTATGGGATTGCGAACCAATACGGCCATTTGGCTGCCGAACCAGCAGCGCTGGCAGATCAAAGTACAGAAAGACGGTGTGCGCCGGACCTTTACCAGTGCGAAGCCGGGGCGTACCGGTCAGCGGGAAGCGAACCGCAAAGCTGACGCCTGGCTGGATGAAGGCATCGCCAGCACCACGAAGCGCTGTGCTGATGTGTGGGCAGAGTTTATGATCTCGGTCAAGGCCACGGCAGGCAGCAGCTACATCAATCAGGTGGAGAAGTTTGGCCGCAACTACATCCTGCCAGTGATAGGCCCGCGCCGGATCGGCGACCTGAACACAGGAATGCTGCAGGACGTGCTGAACCGGTCGTACAAAGAAGGATGCCTGAACCCGGACAGCAAACGCAAAGGGCGGGGAGACCTCTCCCGCAAGACGCTGCAGGGCATTCGCGGCGTGGAGGTGGCCTTTGTCAAATGGGCACGCCAGCACAAATACACGGCTCTGCGCCCCGAAGACGAGAACCTTGCCGTGCCGAAGGGCGCACGGCTCAAGGGTAAGAATATCCTGCAGCCGGACGCGCTGCGGGTGCTGCTCTCCACCGACACCCGTGTGGTGCGTGGAAAAGTGGTGCTGGATGAGAACATCCATGCATACCGACTGGCCGTCATGACTGGCCTGCGGCCCGGCGAACTGCTGGGCTTGCGTGTGGGGGACGTGGACGGCAATCGGCTGCACCTTGCCCGGGCCATCAATACTCTGAACGAGCAGACTACCGGCAAGAACGAGAATGCGATCCGCACCGTGGTGCTGCACCCGTTGGCTGTGGCTGTGGTCAAAGCCCAGCTGCAGCAGCGTGCCTTCGAGGAGGGCAGGCTGCTTCGGAATGACGACCAGATTTTTCTGTTTAAAAACGAGCAAAGTCTGTATAACTACTGGCGGTTCTATCAGCGCTGCAACGGCATCGAACCGCCCATTAGTCTGTACGAACTGCGCCACACATTCGTGAGCATGATCGAGGACGCTGTGTCGCCAGCCCAGCTGCGCCGCATGGTGGGCCACAGCAAGAGTATGGACACCTACGGCTGGTACAGCCACGCCGTCGCGGGTCGTGCCGATGCTGCTGCGCTGGCCGTTTATGATACGCTGTCTGAGTACGCACCCGGCGGGCAAAAATAACCCACTTTGCAACCCACTTTTGAGCCTGAACATGCGTATGCAATCCGGCTGAACGAAATAAAAACAGGAAAAAATCTGCATGAATCCATGAGAAAATCAACCGAAAACAGAGACGTGTGATAGTTTGACTTGTTCGAATCCACCCGCGCCCACCAAGAAAACGCTTGTGTAGAAATACACAGGCGTTTTTCTTATGTAACTCCGCTGCGGCCATAGACGCGGGTGGATTCGAACAGCTGCGGCGACGTCGCTGAAGACGGCGCAAAAACAGCCCAGTGCAACGGCGACGAGCGCGGCCAGCGGCCGAAACAGGGAGGAGCTGTTGGGGCAGCGGCCTGCAGGATGCGAGTGCCGCCCAAGGCACGAAGCAGACGCAGGGAGCCGCAACCCGTGCTCCTTTTTAGCAGCGCGGCTCGCGAATCCACGGTTGTCCCACAACTGACCATTTCAATGGGGGAGGATTGCGTTGAGCTTTTTGTTTTGTGTCCGTCTCTAATGGGGCACGCGGGTGCGCGGACTGCACCTTATACCTCTTTGACAACCGCCCCGATATCCTTGCGGATGCACAGCGCACGCGGCGCGATCTCCAGCGGAAGCTGGGCCGGGCCCGGATTGATGCAGACATAGAACGCCTGCGGGTTCTGGGCGGTCATGCGCCAGAAGGGATACTTGATGATGCCGGGGGTGTTATAGCCCACACCCAGCTCCAAAAATAAAATTTTCTGCCCCTCGTGGCGGCGCAGAAAATCGCTGTACCGCCCGGCGGCGCGGTGCCAGCCTTCGTCCTCCACAAAGGTGTCGTCCGCCCGCAGATTCATGGTCAGCGGCCGGCCGCAGTGCGGGCAGCGGGGGACCAGCTCTGCCGGGATGCGCATTTTGAGGGCCGCACCCTCCGGCACGGTCAGGCTGCCGTCCGGTGCGGTGGTGTACCCCTGTGCTTCCACCATCCGGCGCACCAGCGCTTCATTGTCGAAGGTCTCCGGGCAGCAGGGCTCTGCGCACTGGAACAGCCCGTAATCCCCCTGCGTATAAAGCAGCCGCTTTTTGTCGAAGCCCGCTTTCTGGAAACAGTGGTCCACATTGGTGGTGAGCACGAAATAGTCCTTGTCCTTCACCAGGCGGAACAAATCGTTGTAGACCGGCTTCGGTGCGTTCTGATAGCGATTGATATAAATGTACCGGCTCCAGTAGGCCCAGTGCTCCTCCAGCGTGGCATAGGGGTAAAACCCACCGGAGTACATATCGGCAAAGCCGTATTTCGCGGCAAAATCTGCAAAATACTGCCGGAAACGCGCCCCGTCGTAGACGAAGCCTGCGGAGGTGGAAAGCCCGGCTCCGGCCCCGAGCACCACGGCGTCGGCGTCTGCCAGCAGCTGCCTCAGCTGCTCAGCCTGCGCCGAGAAGACGCCGGTAGATTTCGTAGTCCAGATCTTTGAAAACATTGAAGATCACCTTTCTCACGCTGGTGTCCTGCACCAGAAATTCTTTGACGGTTTGCACGGCGATCTCTGCCGCCAGCTCGTTGGGGAAGCGGAACTCTCCGGTGGAGATGCAGCAGAACGCCACGCTTTCCAGCCCATGCTCCGCCGCCAGCTGCAGGCAGGAGCGGTAGCAGCTGGCCAGCAGGGCACGGTCCTGCCGGGTCACGCGGCCGGTAACGATGGGCCCCACGGTGTGCAGCACAAAGCGGCAGGGTAGGTTGAAGGCGGGCGTGAGCTTTGCCCGCCCGGTGGGTTCCTCGCGGCCCTGAGCGCGCATCAGTTCCGCGCAGGCCTGCCGCAGCTGAACGCCGGCAAAGGTGTGGATGGCGTTGTCGATGCAGCGGTGGTTCGGGCAGTAGCAGCCGGTCATGCCGCTGTTGGCGGCGTTCACGATGGCGTCGCACCGCAGGGTGGTGATGTCGCCCTGCCACAGGTACAGCCCCGGCTGAATGGGGGCAAGGGCTGCGGCATCGGTGATGCCCTTCTCCGCAGCCCGCTGCTGCAGGTAGGCGTCCTGCACCTGCAAAAAGTCTTCCCTGCCGGGCTGCGGCGCACGCACATTCAGCAGCCCGCGCAGCAGCTGCCGCTGGCCGTCGGTGTCGGCCGGGATGCGGATGTCCCGGTAGGCCGGGTCTTCCTTTAAAAGCGACTGGATGAGCATCCGCCGCCGTTCGCTCTGGTTCATGCAAGGCTCCTTTCCCAAAACCGCAGCAACCGGCACAAGCCCCACAGGAATGCCCTGTGAGGCCTGCGGGTCATGCGGAAAACTTAGAACTCATACGGCGGGTTGCCGGAGAAATCGGCGATCACGCCGTGGGCGTCGTCCAGGTAGAACACCTCGAAGATGGGGTTCGTGGCCTCGCCGTACTGGCTTTTCACGATGGGGTTCGCGATGCACATCTCCTTGGCCGCCATGTTGCTCTCAAACACGGCCTTGCCGTGCAGGCGCAGCCAGGCGTACTCCGGGCTGGAGACGGAAATCTCGATGTTCGGGTTGGCCTGCAGGTCCTTGTAGACCTCCTTCTGGTTGTTGGTGCAGAACCACAGCTTGCCGTCCAGCTCACCGGCAAACATGAAGGGGCGGCACTTGGCTTTGCCGTCGCGGCCGACGGTGGCCAGATACTGCACCGGGTTTGCATTCAGAAATTCTACGACCTTGTTCATGGAAAAATTACCTCCAGATGAGAAAAAAGTGGTTGTTAGCGGTTGCGTTTTTCACTCGCTGACACTATAATAGCGCTGTAGAGCCATTTCGTAAAGTAAGCACAATATTGTGCGGTAGTTACCAAAAGGATACCATTGGAGGAAACTATGGAACAAGAAAGGATGCAGGAACTGCCCGCCTGCCCGGTGGAGACGACCCTGACGCTGATCAGCGACAAGTGGAAGGTGCTGATCCTGCGGGACCTGCTGCAGGGCACGAAGCGCTTCGGCGAGCTGAAAAAATCCATCGGGCACGTCACCCAGAAGGTGCTCACGGCCCAGCTGCGCGAGATGGAGGCCAGCGGCCTGCTCACCCGCAAGGTCTATGCCGAGGTGCCGCCCCGGGTGGAATACACCCTCACCGAGCTGGGGTACAGCCTGAAACCGATTTTGGACGCCATGTGGAGCTGGGGCGAAGCCTACAAGAGCAGCCGCGGGGCCGCACCGGCCCAGCCGCCCGCAGAAACGGAGGCCGCTGATGCCCTATGAACCCGAGTTCCACCGGCAGGGCGCAGTGCTGCTGACCCGGACCGGCGACGCGAGCGTGTGGCAGTTTCGCAATGAGACCGGCGAGGGCACCATGACCACCTACGAGCTGTTCCCCGGCGTGGCGCTGAGCTTCAACGATTTCCACATGGCGTCCTTTGATTCCAGCTTTTCCACCCGGCAGCGGCTGTTTGCGGTGGACTACTGCCGCGAGGGCCGCATGGAATACGCCGCAGCGGAGAACGCCCTTGGCTACATCAAAGCCGGGGACCTGAAGCTGGACCGCCGTCTGACCCATCAGGGGCGGTTCGTGTTCCCGTCCAGCCACTACCACGGCATCACGGTGGGGCTGGACCTGGACACAGCGGAAGACGCCCTGAAGCAGCAGATGCCCGGCTGCCCGGTCGTGCCTGCGGCGCTGCCGGAAAAGTTTCAGCTGGGGGTCTACCCGCGGGTGCTCCACGGCGGGGAGCTGCCGCACCGGGTCTTTGAAGAAATGTACCATGTACCGGAGAGCATCCGCCTGCCGTACCTGCGGCTCAAGGTGCTGGAACTGCTGCTGTACCTGCAGGCCATGGAACTGCCCGCCGAGGAGGAGACGCCGTACTTTTATAAGGCGCAGGTGGAAAAGGTGAAGGCCATCCGGGCCTATCTGGCCGACCATCTGGACGAGGACCACGCACAGGCAGAGCTTTCGGAGCGGTTCGGCCTGCCGCTGACTGCCATGAAGCGCTGCTTCAAGTCGGTGTACGGGGTCAGCATCGGGGCATGGGTGACGGCCTGCCGGATGGACAAGGCAGCCCTGTTGCTGCGCCAGGGCCGCAGCGGCGGCAGTGTGGCGCAGATCGCCGCGCAGGTGGGCTACCGCAATGCCGGAAAGTTTGCGGCCGCTTTTAAAAAGGCGACCGGCCGCACGCCGCTGGAATACCGGCAGGAGGCATGCCCGAAAACATGACAAAACGGCCCGGCGCGGAGCGCAAAAACTCCGGCCGGGCCGTTCCTGTTATCATGCTTCGTTCAGTGCCTTGGATTCCGCCACGAAGGCCGCGATCTTGTCCACCTGAATTTCCGCCACCGCGCGGCCGGTCTCGTAGACGCGGCGCAGCTGGGCGGGGTCGCGCTCCATGGAGCCGATCTCCAGCGGGATGGGCGGGCGGATGACATAGGCCTGGCCGGTCTGCTCCAGCATGGAGATGTGCTCCAGCGTTTCGTTGTAGCGCTCGTGGCGGTCGGCCACGGCCTCCACGAAGGCAGGGTAGCGCAGGTAGCGTGCCCGGATGGCGGGCAGCATCTTGTTCTTCTTTTTCACAAAGCCCTTGGGCTGGGTCAGCACGATGAGGTTGCGCTTGTAGCCGATGGACTCAAAGAACCGCACCGGGATGGAGTCCGCGATGCCGCCGTCCAGCAGCTGGTAGTGGCCGATCTTCACGATCCTGGCCGCCAGCGGCATGGACGCCGAAGCCTGCATCCACTGGATGTCCTCGGCGTCGCCGGTGCGGCACTTGTGGTAGATGGGGTCACCGGTGCGCACATCGGTGCAGACCACGAAGAAATCCATAGGATTCTCTGCAAAGGTCTTTGCGTCGAAGGGGTCCAGCTTTTCCGGCACGGTGTGGTAGCAGAACTGCTCGCTGTACAGGTTGCCGGTATGCAGCAGGTTGCCGAAGCTGGCATAGCGCTTATCCTGGCAGTATTCGGTGTTGTAGCGGATGGTGCGGCCGATCTGGTGCGACTTATAATTGCAGCCGAACACCGCACCGGCCGACACACCAATGGCACCGTCCAGCACGATGCCGTGCTCCATCAGCACATCCAGAACACCCGCAGTGAACATGCCGCGCATGGCGCCGCCTTCCAGCACAAGTCCTGTTTTCATAACAGCTCTCCCTCTCCCGTCGGCCGGGGCACAGATCCGGCCGGAACATCTATAATTATCTTCAGTATACTCGATTTTGCAGAAAGTACAAGAGCCGAAAAATGCAAAATTGTGCGCCGCCCGCCGCAAGTTTCAGCACTTTTGAACAGAGGGCCGCATTTTGGCTGAGTGCCCGAAACTGCGGTGCAATTTTTGTCGGATTTGGCAAGAAAACCTCTTGTAAAAACGGCCGCGTTCCGGTATACTAGGTGAAATAAAATGCAGCAGTGTTCACCATTGCAGACGGAAAAAAGAATAGGTTGGAGGAACTGGTTCATTATGAAGATGCTGGAAGATCGTATCCGCAAAGACGGCATTGTGCGCGAGGGCAACGTGCTGAAGGTCGATAGCTTTATCAACCACCAGATGGACATCCCGCTGTTCCGCGAGATGGCAAAGGAGTGGAAGCGCCTGTTTGCGGGCAAGCCCATCAACAAGGTGCTCACCATCGAGGCCAGCGGCATCGGCATTGCCGCCATCGTGGCCAGCGAGTTCAACGTGCCGGTGGTGTTTGCCAAAAAATCCATGAGCATCAACCTGGACTACAACAACTACGAGACCAAGATCCAGTCCTTCACCCATAAAAAGATCTACAACGTCATCGTCTCCAAAAAGTTCCTCACCCCGGAGGACCACATCCTCATCATCGACGACTTCCTGGCCAACGGCTGCGCCCTGATGGGCCTGCTGGACCTGGCAAAGGAAGCCGGTGCCACCGTGGAAGGCATCGGTATCGCGGTGGAAAAGGGCTTCCAGCAGGGCGGCGAGCTGATCCGCAGCAAGGGCATCCAGCTGGAGAGCCTTGCCATCGTGGACTCCATGGACAGCGCCACCGGCGAGATCACTTTCCGCCCCCAGCCGCACCAGAATTGAACAAAAAGACGTTGCATTTTAATGAGCGCTGTGATATACTGTATATGAGAAAAGTTTCGGCTTTTCCATCTTCGCTGAAGATGACGAGTGACGGTTCTGACTCGTCGGTAAAATAAAACGTGACCGAGTGAAGATGATGTGTGACGGTTCTGACACATCGGTAAAATAAAAATTGACCGGGCGAAGCAATCAAGCGGGGTCGACTCAAGAGTTGGCTCCGCTTTTTCATGATATTATGGGCATTTGAGACCGCTTCGGCGGTCTTTTTTTTTTCATGGCTACACCCCGTCAAAACTATCGCCGTCGGCGGGCAGATCGGCAAGGGTCTGGGCTGAGTCGGCACTTTCCTCCATGGCAGCGCGGGGAATGCCCTTGTACACCAGCGTCTGTTCCAGCACCTCGGCGCACACCGGGGCCGAAAGGCTGCCGCCGGCTGTCGTCCAGCTGTGGGGTTCATCCAGACAGACGAGACACAGAAACTGCGGGTCGTCGATGGGAGCCACTGCCACAAAGCTGGCGATGCGGGCTTTTTCGTCGGCACTGTCCAGCTTCTGGCTGGTGCCGCTCTTGCCGCCTACCCGGTAGCCTGCGATCTGTGCGTTGCGCCCGCCGCCGTAGAGCACCACGGCCTCCATCATCTCCCGCATAGTGGCCGAGGTCTCGGCTTTGATCACCTGCCGTTTGCACACCGGGTCGATGTGCTGCAACGTTGTGCCGTCCGGGTTCAGGATGTCGCTGACGAGGTAGGGCTGCATCAGCCTGCCGCCATTTACCACAGCGCACACGGCAGCGGCCATTTCCAGATAGGAAATTTTGCTGCTCTGCCCGAAGGAGCAGGACGCCAGTTCCACCGGGCCCATGCGGTCGGCGGTGTAGTACAGACTCTTTTTCGGCTCGGCGGGCAGGTCGATGCCGGTGGGCTCCCGCAGGCCGAAGGCCGCAAAGTAATCGCAGAAGGCCTCCTTGCCCAGCCGCGCGCCGATCTGGATGAAGCTCTGGTTGCAGGAGTTTTCCAGCGCCTGGGTCACGGTCTGACTGCCGTGGCGCTTGCGGTTGGCGCAGTGGAACCGGGTGCCCGCCACCGAGATGGACTCACCGCAGTAGAAGGTGGAATGCTTGCTCACGGCCCCGGTGTCCAGCGCGGCGGCGCAGGTGATGAGCTTGAACACGCTGCCCGGCTCGTACAGGTCGCTGACGGCTTTGTTGCGCCACTGGGTCTGCTGGGCCAGCTGCAAAGCGGCAGCCCGTGCGTCGCCGGTCAGGGCATCCACCGCGCTGCGGGCGGCGCTGTCGTAGATGACCCGGGGCTCGTTCGGGTCGTAGGCGGGCGTGGTGGACATGGCCAGCACCGCGCCGGTGTTCACGTCCATCACGATGCCCACGGCCCGGGCGGCGACGTGATGCTCCTTCACGGCATAATCCAGCGCATTTTCGAGGTAATGCTGGATGTTTGCGTCGATGGTCAGCCGCAGGCCGCTGCCTTCCAGCGGCACTTTCTCGGTCTCGTAGCTCTGTTCCAGCGTATAGCCCCAGGCATTCACCGCCGTCAGCACCACGCCGTTGTCGCCGGTGAGCACATCATTATACTTCAGCTCCAGCCCGCTCACCCCGGCGTTGTCCACATTGGTGAAGCCCAGCACCGACGCCAGAAATTCCCCCTGCGGGTACCAGCGTTTGGAGTCCTGATTGATGCGGATGCCGGTGATGCCGTTGGCTTCGCAGAAGTCCCGCACGGCGTCGGCGGTGTCCCGCTCCACCCGGTAGCGCAAAAGGCAGTCGTTGGAAGCGCGGTCGCTGAATTTTTCCAGCAGCTTCGCTTCATCCAGTTCCAGTATCTCCGCAAGGCCCTTGGCCGCCAGCTCCAGCTTGTCGGCGGGCATCTCGCGGGGCGAGGCCCGCAGGGTCCAGCAGCTGCTGTTGGCCGCCAGCAGCACGCCGTCGGCACTGTAGATGCGGCCCCGGTCGGCGGGGACCACGGTGTCCCGCAACTGCTGGCCGAGGGCGCGGTCGGTGTACCAGCCGCCGGAAAACAGCTGCAGATACAAAAGCCGTGCGGCCAGCCCCGCAAAGCAGACACAGCACATCAGCGTGGCCACCAGCCGTGCCCGGGCACGGAAGGCCCGCTCCGGCAGGGTGCGCAGAGGACGCGGCGTTGGTTCCGGCTTTGGCATGGGCGGCACCTCCTTATGATATCACGGACAGTGTATGCGCCGGCGGGTCGGGCGTATGACTAACCGTCCCGCCGCCTGCGTACAATAAAGGAACGGAGGTGATGGGGATGGAACTGCAACGGGCTGCCCACGCGCTGCCCGCCCGCCCGAAGCGCCGCCTGCCGCTGCGTGTGCTGCCCGCCATGGACCTGCCCTTTCTGGTGCTGGTGCTCACGCTGGTGGGCTTTGGGCTGGTGATGCTGTGCAGCGCCAGCAGTGCGGTGGCACTCTACCGGCGCGGCGATGCCTTTGCCTACGCCCGGCCGCAGGTGCTGTATGCGGTGCTGGGCATTTTTGCTATGTGGGTGGCCAGCCGGGTGGACTACCATGTGTACCATAAACTGGCCTGGCCGCTGCTGGCCCTTTCTCTGGTGCTGCTGGTGATTGTGCTGTTCATGCCGGAGTATAACGGCTGCAAGCGCTGGCTGGTGCTGCCGGGCCTTGGCACCCTGCAGCCCAGCGAGATCGCAAAATTTGCGGTGGTGCTGGTGTTTTCTCACATCATCTCGCTGAACCATGACCGCATGGGCAGCTTTGCGGTGGGGGTGGTGCCCTTTGTGCTGGTGCTGGGGGTGGTGGCGGTGCTGATGCTGCTGGAGCCCCACCTTTCCGGCACGCTGCTCATTTTAGGCATCGGCGCGGTACTCATGTTCGTGGGCGGCACCGGGCTGCGGTGGTTCGTGCTGGCGGGCGTGGGCGGGGCCGCTGCCATCGGGGCGGCCATTGTCATCATGCCGGACCTTGTGCCCTACGCGGCCAGCCGCCTCAGCTCCTGGCTGGACCCATTCGCCGACCCGCTGGGCGACGGTCACCAGACCATTCAGAGCCTGTACGCCATTGGCAGCGGCGGCGCGGCAGGGCTGGGCCTTGGCAACAGCCGCCAGAAGCACCTGTTTGTGCCCGAGCCGCAGAACGACTTCATCTTTTCCATTTTGTGCGAGGAACTGGGCTTCGTCGGGGCCTGCGCGGTGATCCTGCTGTTTGCTCTGCTGCTGTGGCGGGGCATCACGCTGGCAGCCCACGCGCCGGACCGCTTCGGGGCCCTGCTGGTGGTGGGCTTTGTGGTGCAGGTGGCGCTGCAGGCCGTGCTGAACATGGCTGTGGTGACGAACACCATCCCGAACACCGGCATCAGCCTGCCGTTTTTCTCCTCCGGCGGCACCAGCCTGATGATGCTGCTGGGAGAAATGGGCATCGTGCTTTCCGTCTCCCGTGGGGAGACATAAAAACCCACTCCTTTCCACCGAAACGGCGGGAAAACAGGAGAAAAACAGGACAAATGACCGGACAAACAAAAACTGCATTCTGCCCGCCCGACGGACAAAACGCCCCCGCTCCGCATAGCATGAGGTATCTTTTGCGGAACGGGGGCATTTGCATGGCAGGAGACTTCATCATCACGGGCGGGCGGCCGCTGAGCGGCACGGTGCGCATCCCGGCGGCGAAAAACAGCGTGCTGCCGCTGCTGGCAGCCACCATCTTGTGCAGCGGACCAGTGCGGCTGCGGAATGTGCCGCCGCTGGCCGATGTGGACACCAGTCTGCGGCTGCTGCGCGGGGCAGGCGGCGCGGCCTGTCGGCAGGGCGGGGATGTGCTGGTGGAGCGCGCGCCCACAACCTGCAGGTTGGACGCCGAAGCTGCGGCGCAGATGCGGGCCTCCATTTTGTTCTGTGCGCCGCTGCTGGCGCGGCTGGGCCGGGCCGAGACGGTGCTGCCCGGCGGCTGCCGCATCGGGGCAAGGCCGGTGGACCTGCATCTTTCCGGGCTGAAAGCGTTGGGCGCGCAGTGCAGAGAGGAGGGGGAACGGCTGATCCTCACCGCGCCCTCCGGCTTGCGGGGAGCGGACATCACCCTGCGCTTCCCCAGCGTGGGCGCTACCGAGACGCTGCTGCTGGCGGCGGCCACGGCCCAGGGCAGCACCACCCTGCGCGGGGCCGCGCGGGAGCCGGAGATCGCCGACCTGGCAGCGTTTCTCTGCCGCTGCGGGGCCAGCATCCGGGGCGCGGGCACCAGCACCATCCGGGTGGAAGGGCGGCGTACCCTTACGGGCTGCACCTTTGCACCCATGGCGGACCGCATCGTGGCGTCCACCTACGCCTGCGCCTGCGCGGCGGCAGGCGGCCGGGTGGAGCTGACCGGCTGTGCACCTGCTACCTATGCGCCGCTGCTGGAAATTCTGGCACAAATGGGGTGCAGTGTGGAATGCGGGCCGGAAACTGCGGTCATTTCCCGCTTTGGGGCGCTGCACGGCGTGGGGAAAGTATTCACCGGCGTGTACCCGGCACTGGCCACCGATGCGGCCCCGCTGCTGGCAGCGGCAATGCTGACGGCAAGGAGTGAAAGCAGCATCGAAGACGTGATCTTTGAGCGGCGGTTCGCCTGCGCCGAGGGCTTTGCGGCCTTTGGCGGGCGGGTGGAAACGGCCGGGCGCACCCTGCACATCGCCCCGGCACGGCGCCTTTCGGCCGCCGAGGTGCGAGCGCCGGACCTGCGGGGCGGGGCAGCGCTGGTGATCGCGGCGCTGGCGGCCGAGGGCACGAGCCGGGTGCGCGAAACTGGTTTCATTGACCGGGGCTATGCCGATTTTGCGCGCAAGCTGGGGCAGCTGGGCGCTCAAATAACACGGGAAATGCGGCCCGGGGCGTGAGAAACGAAAAAAACACCTTCAAAAAACCAATTTTGACTTGCAATCAGGGCCAAAAGATGATACGATACAGTTATATAAGTGTAGTAAGAGAAACTCTGCGCACTGCGCAGTTCTGCGATAAAATCCGATGGAGGACAAAGTTATGGCACTGATGCTCGACGAAGAAATGGACGAAAACGTTACGACGATCAAGGTGATCGGCGTGGGCGGCGGCGGCGGCAACGCCGTCAACCGCATGGTGAGTGACGGCCTGCAGGGCGTCGAATTCATCGCAATGAACACCGACCAGCAGGCACTGGCCAAGAACCATGCTGCCACCAAGGTGCAGCTGGGCTCCAAGCTGACCAAGGGCCGCGGTGCAGGTGCAGACCCCGAGATCGGCCAGCGCGCCGCGGAAGAAAGCAAGGACGAGATCGCAAATGCCCTCAAGGGTTCGCAGATGGTCTTCATCACCGCCGGTATGGGCGGCGGCACCGGCACCGGTGCGGCTCCTGTGGTGGCCGAGGTGGCCCACGACCTGGGCATCCTGACCGTCGGCATCGTCACCAAGCCCTTCTCCTTTGAGGGCAAGCGCAAGATGGGCCTGGCCGAGCAGGGCATCGCAAACCTGCTGATGCACGTGGACAGCCTGATCGTCATCCCCAACGAGCGCCTGAAGATGATCAGCCAGGAGAAGATCACCCTGATGAACGCCTTCCAGGCCGCCGATAACGTGCTGCGTCAGGGCGTTGAGTCCATCTCTGCCCTGATCAATGTGCCTGCCTTCATCAACCTGGACTTCGCCGACGTGCGCTCCATCATGAAGGATGCGGGCTATGCACACATGGGCGTGGGCAGCGCAAAGGGTGCCGGCAAGGCGGAGAACGCCGCCAAGGCTGCCATTTCCTCTCCGCTGCTGGAGACCAGCATTGCCGGTGCACACGGCGTCATCATCAACATCACTTCCAGCCCGGACATCGGTCTGGAGGATGTGGAGACCGCAGCCGGCCTCATCACCCAGAGCGCACATCCCGATGCGAACATCATCTGGGGTACTGCGTTCGACGAGAACCTCTCGGATGAGATGCGCGTCACCGTCGTGGCCACCGGCTTCGACAATAAGAGCGCCAGCGACCTGCGCAACAGCATCAACAACGCTATGGGCGGCGCACAGTCCACCCCGTCGGCTGTCTTCAGCAGTGAGACCGCAAGCCCGGCCCCCGCTGCACAGACCGGCGCGGCTGCATCGGCTGCTGCAAAGCCCGTGGAGGAAGATAACAGCGACAACGGTTATTACGACCAGCTCATGGCGATGCTGAACAAGCGCCGCTGAGAGCACGGCAGTCACGACCTCGGCAGACGCCTGTGAAGGAGCAGTGCGGGAAAGTCCGCCTGCCCTGCGGCACATCGCATGGAACGGAGGGGCATCATGGCGCAGATATGGCAGCAGAACAGTGCTTTGCGGTCGCGCTATGCCCAGCCGACCCTGATGCCGACGGCCCAGGCGGTGAACACCCGGGTGGCCTGCGAACAGCTGGAGCAGATGGCCCGCAGGCTGGAAGCGGCCCAGGCCGAGATCCGGCGCTATCAGACCCGTCTTTTTGCCTGTGAGCGGCAGATGATCGCTCTGCGGCGGGAAAATGCGGAACTGGAAGCGGCCGGGGAGCAGGCCCGCGCGGAGGCAGAGCAGACCGCCGCCCGCGAGCAGGCGCTTTTGCAGCAGCTGCAGGCTGCCGAGCAGGAAGCGCCCCAGCCCGCGCCGCCAGAGGCGCTTTCTGCACCGGAGAGCCCGGCAGCCCAGCCGGAGCCGGTGCAGGCGGAAGACGCTGAGCCGGAACCGCAGGCTGCGGCCCAGCCGCCTGCCGAACCGGAATGGCAGCCGAAGACCGAACTGGAACATCGCGCCGCAGAGCTGATGAACTGGTTCGACCAGATGATGGGCACCTGACCGGGAACGGGCGAATACATAATAAGATCAAAGGCTGCTGCAATGGCAAGAACGCTGTTGCAGCAGCTTTTTTGCGCCCGGAAAAGCGGAAAAGAGGACAAAATGAGTCTGACTTTGCAAAAAGAGTCCACGGAGATGGGGACCGACCGTCGAAAGTGACAAAATGGGTGGGAAAGTTGGAAAAATGGTAAAAACCTATTGACGAAATAGGAAAGTGGGGATATAATACAGCCATCACCTACAAACCTACAAGATTGATGGAGAAAGGAGCGCGCACCATGATGATGGAATACGGAATGTGTTGCTGTCGAATGTCGGGTCGCCGGGCATGGAATGCATACGGGGAAAACAGGCTGTGCGCGCAGAAAGGGGCCGGAGGGCTCTATGGGTGAACAACCGTCTTTGTATCGTATCTGCCCGGAAGCTGAACATTCGGCTCCCGGGCATTTTTGTATCAGGAAAAGAGAGGTTTTGAAGATGTCCATCACACAGAAGGCTCTGGCCGAACAGGATTACATCGTATCGCTCCGGCGCGATTTCCACGCACACCCGGAGATCAGCCTGAAGGAATACCGCACCGCGCAGCGCATTGAGGAGGAGCTGGATAAGCTCGGCATCCCCCACCGGCGCAGCGGCGAGACCGGCGTCTACGCTGAGATCAAGGGGGAGCAGCCCGGCACCGGCATCATCGCCCTGCGGGCCGACATTGACGCGCTGGCCATCACCGAGACCCACGAGGTGCCCTATAAATCCCAGACACCCGGTGTGATGCACGCCTGCGGCCACGACTCCCACGCTGCCGCCCTGCTGGGCGCGGCAAAGCTGCTGGCCGCCGAGAAGGCAAACTTCGGCGGCACGGTCCGTCTGTTCTTCCAGCCCGCCGAGGAGATCGGTAAGGGTGCGAAAGAGTTCATTCGCGACGGCCATCTGGACGGCGTGCAGCGGGTGTTCGGCCTGCACGCGGCTTCCGACCTGCCGGTGGGCACCATCGGCGTGACGGCAGGCTCCAACAACGCCGCGGTGGACGGCTTCAAGATCATCGTCCACGGTGTCAACGCCCACGTCTCCACCCCGCAGCTGGGGGCGGACGCCCTGTATGTGGCCAGCCAGATCGTGGTGGCCGCCCAGGCTCTGACCACCCGCCGCCATGTGCCCACCGAACCCATGGTCATCGGCATCGGCACCCTGAACGCCGGCACGGCCTACAACATTGTGGCCGGTCACGCCGAGCTGGAAGGCACCACCCGCACCCTGACCCCGGAGACCCGTGCCGCTGTGCGGGAGCAGATCGACGCGCTGGCAAAACAGACTGCCGCCCTCTACGGCGCGACCGCCGACGTGGAGTGGACCGACATCACTCCCGCCCTCATCAACCCGGCCGACTTCAGCGCCGACGTGCAGGCCCAGGCCCGCAAGCTGGAAGGCGTGAACGTCATCACCAACCGCCCCGTCTCGCTGGGCGGCGACAACTTTGCCGAATATCAGCAGAAGGTGCCCGGCGTCTATGCCTACCTCGGCACCCGCGATCCAGAGAACCCCAACACCGCCCTGGCCCACCACAACGACGGCTTTGACCTTGGCGAAAAGGCCCTGCCCTACGGCACGGCCCTGTATGCACAGGTGGCCCTGTGGTGGCTGCAGGAAGGAGCAGAGCAGGCATGATCGAATTTTCGCATCTGAACAAGACCTTCGTCAGCCGTGCCGGAAAGGTGGAAGCCCTGAAGGACGTGAGCCTGACCGTGGAAAACGGCGATATCTACGGCGTCATCGGTTTTTCCGGCGCGGGCAAATCCACCCTCATCCGCATGGCAAACCTGCTGGAGCGGCCCGACAGCGGCAGCATCAAGGTGGACGGGGTGGAGCTCACCGGTCAGACCGAAGCCCAGCTCATCCCGGTGCGCCGCAAGATCGGCATGGTGTTCCAGCAGTTCAACCTGCTGGAATCCCGCACCGTGGCCCAGAACATTGAAATTCCCATGAAGCTGGCGGGCATCGCATCGGAACAGCGCGCCGCCCGGGTGAAAGAACTGCTGCAGTTCGTGGAGCTGAGCGACAAGGCCAACACCTACGTCAGTCGTCTTTCCGGCGGCCAGAAGCAGCGCGTGGGCATCGCCCGTGCACTGGCCCTTTCGCCCTCCATCCTGCTGTGCGACGAAGCCACCAGTGCCCTGGACCCTCAGACCACCGAGTCCATCCTCGCCCTGCTGAAAAAGATCAACCGGGAGCTGGGGGTCACCATCCTGCTCATCACCCACCAGATGCAGGTGGTGCAGCGCATCTGCAACAAGGTGGCCGTCATGGAAAATGGCCGCATCGTGGAGCAGGGCACCGTGCTGGACGTGTTCGGCAGCCCCAAGCAGGAGATCACCCGCAGCTTTGTGCGGGCCATCATTCAGGATGAGGTGCCCCAGAGCATCCAGAAGATCGTCAAGGCCGACGGCAAGGGCGGCAAGATCGAAAAGCTCAAGTTCGTGGGCAACACGGTCAATGAGCCGGTCATCGCCGAGATCTGCCAGCAGAGCGGCGTGGAAGTGAACATCCTCTGCGCCAGCGTGCAGGAGATGCAGGACAGCGTGATGTGCGTGTTCCTGCTGCGGCTGCTGGGCGAGGAAAGCGCCATTGCCGCTGCCGAAGCCTTTATTGATAAGACCGGCGTTCTGCGGGAGGAGGTCGTGCTGAAATGAAACAGAAAATCTTTGGCGTTACCGTGGCAAAGCTGACCGCCAGCTTCGGCCAGACCATCTACATGGTGGGTCTGTCGCTGTTCTTCGGTGCCATCCTCGGCATCCTGCTGGCGCTGGTGCTGGTGCTGTGCCGCAAGGGCGGCCTGAAAGAAAACCGCATCGTCTACGGCATCGTGAGCACCTTTGTCAACATCGTGCGCAGCGTGCCCTTCGTCATCCTCATCGTCACCATCATGCCGCTGACCCGCGCCATCATGGGCACCACCATCGGCAGCACGGCGGCGCTGGTGCCGCTGATCTTCTACATCAGCCCCTACATGGCCCGTCTGGTGGAGAACAGTCTGCTCGAAGTGAGCGACGGCATCATTGAAGCCGCCCGCGCCATGGGTGCCACCACATTCCAGACCATCTGGAACTTTCTTCTGCCGGAAGCGCTGGGCTCCATCGTTCTGGCGCTGACCACCGGCACCATCGGCCTGCTGGGCGCATCCGCCATGGCCGGTTACGTGGGCGGCGGCGGCATCGGCGACTTGGCCCTGACCTACGGCTACCAGAAATTCAACACGCCGCTGATGATCTTCACGGTCGTCATCCTCATCATCGTGGTGCAGCTGCTGCAGGCACTGGGCAACGGACTCTCCCGCCGCCTGCGCGAACACAACTAAGCTTTGCGTCCGGCCTGTCATTGGGAACAGGCGGACTTGGAAAACTGAGAAAAAATTAGAGGGGAATTTACTATGAATACTCGTAAGATCAGCCGCAACTCCTTCCTGAAGCTTACCGCTGCGGGCCTCGCAGCTGCCGCTCTGGCGGCCTGCGGTGGCAGCAGCGCTTCCACCAGCACCGCATCCTCTGCTGCGGCTTCCAGCACCGCCGCCGACAGTGCAGCCGCCGGTTCTGCGGGCACCATCCGTTACGGCAAGTCGCAGGGCCCCTACACCGAGCTGTTTGAAGCTGCCATCGTGCCCATTCTGGAAAAAGAGGGCTACACCGTGGAGGGTACCGACTTCTCCGAACTGCTGACCGCCGACATCGCCCTGAATGACGGCGAAGTGGATGTGAACGTGGAGCAGCACACCGCTTACGCCGAGAACTTCAACGCCAGCTATAACGGCGACCTGACCCCCATCAGCCCCATTCCCACCGTCCCGGCGGGCATCTTCTCGGACACTCACACCAGCCTGGACGAGATCGCCGACGGTGCCAAGGTGGCCGTGCCCAACGATGCTTCCAACACCGCCCGCGCCTATGTCCTGCTGCAGAAGGCCGGTTGGATCACGCTGGACAGCAGCGTGGATCTGGCCGTGGTCACCCAGGACGACATCGTGGAGAACCCCCACAACATCGAGTTCACCGAGATGGCCAGCCTGAACATCCCCAGCGCCCTGCAGGACTTTGACTATGCGGTCATCACCGGCAGCATCGTCTACAACGCCGGCATCGACGCTTCCACCGCCCTGCTCACCGAGGACGTGCTGCCGCAGCTGATCCTGCAGGTGGTGGTGAAGAAGGACAACGCCGACACCGACTGGGCCAAGGCCATCGTCGCCGCTTACCACTCCGACGAGTTCAAGAAGTACATGGACGAAAACAACAACGGCCTGTGGTATATCCCGGATGAGCTGAAGTAAGCACGAACCATTCCGAATGCAAAACTCCGAAGTGCACCTTCCCGCAAAGGGAGGGCGGCACTTCGGAGTTTTTTGCTTGTAAAAGCAGGGAACCTGTGGTACGCTGAAAATGGAGGTGGGATGCAGATGCCGGAAAACGAAAAAGGCGCATTTCTCACGGACCTGATCGGGGAATACCATCGGGAGAAAAACAAGCAGAGCCTTGCGAAGGACTTCAAAAAGAACAAGCAGAAGGACGTGAAAGCGTTCCTGTGCGCGCTGGGGCTGGGCGATGTGCTGGAAGCGTTCAAGCGCGAGAAACAGGGCAAAAACATCTTCTGGTTCTACGAGGAAGAAACACCGTGGGTCAAAACTGTTCTTGCGTCGAAGGAAGCGTGGTGCAAATGCGTCCGGGAGCAGCGCTGCCGGGACATGACGGACCGGGACGCCATAGCGCTCTATGAAACGGTGGCGGCCATGCTGCGGCGGCGGGGCTTTGCGGGCGAAGCGCTGCAGGATGCGCTGGCCGTGCTGTGCGTGAAGCTGCGGTATCCGGTGCGGCGGCTCAACGCCCGCATCGATGCGCTCCAGCAGGCGCTGGAGCGGGTGCGGCGCTTTCTGGTGGAGCCCCACTGGGAGCTGCCCGGCTCGCTGAACGACGAGCTGGAATGGCTCCGCTATGTGGAAAACGACCTGCAGGAGCGGGTCGGAGAGTACGCGCAGCTTTACCGGCAGATGCGGGAGCTGCGCGGGGACGAACTGCAGGCGCTGGGCGAGGAAGAAGCACTGTCGGGCGAAGGGCAGGAAGCGCTCTGGGCAGAGGAAGAAATTTCTAACCGCACATGGGAAATTTTCCGTGCATTGCCCGAAGCCAGAGAACTGCTGGCACAGGAAGATGCGCTTGCAACAAATGCGGGCACTGCTGCCGAAAAGAAGCTGAAAAAAGGCGATGCAAAGGACCTGCGCAAAAACCGCGAAAAACAGGTGGAACTCTACCGGCAGGCAGAGCGGAAGGCGCGGGCGCAGATGGCCGCACAGATGGGAGCGCAGCTGCCCAGCACACCGGAAAAGCGGGGGATGCCCTCGGCAGAGCTTTTGAAGCGGGCACTGGAGTGCTGCAGGGAGGAACGGCTGGGGTAAAAAAGTGGAGAAGATTTTACCCAATTCCCAGTGGCGGGAAAGGGTGCTATACTATGGGTCAGAAGGCGGCCGCCTTGAAAAAACAAAATCAGGAGGATACGTCTATGGCAAAGGTAAAGCCGATCTCGCTCCTTTATATTGATGGAATTCGCGGGGTCACCCAGAAACACAAAAGCGGGGAGCGCCGTCACCGCAAAAAGGACGGCACGTTCGTGGAGCCGCTGGGCTTCGGGAACGCGAAGGAGTATACCCCTTCCGAATACTGGCTCTCATACGAGACTGGAGAGGGCCGGGGAAGGGTGCGCATTGACCGCTATTTTAAGGAGCGGCGGAAAAAGCTGACGCCCGGCAGGAGGCAGAAGCTGGAAGCCGCCATGCCGGACGAAGTGCAGCTCACAGAGTGCACCATGTATGGCCAGAAGACCGTCTCGGAGGCAGACATGGACCAGTGGTGCGCGGACGCCGGGATCAAATAACGATACACTGAAAAAAGACAGAGGAAGCGCAGAAAACTTCCTCTGTCTTTTGTTCTATGAGATAAAACTCAGTCCACCACGGGGATATCCAGGCCGAATTCCAGCGGGCGGAAGCGCGGGCAGACGTTCTCGGTGATGCAGATCACCGAAGCGGCCAGGCGGCTTCCGATCTCGCAGGCCTCGGCCAGGGTCTTGCCGTAGGCCAGGCCGATGGTCGTGCCGGCAAAGAAAGCGTCGCCCGCGCCGGTGGTGTCGATGACGTCCACCTTCTTGGCGGGCACGATGCCGCACGCACCGCCTGCACAGGCGTAAACGGCACCCTGGCCGCCCATGGTCACCACCATGCTGGGGATGTTGGCGCTGTGGACGTTGGAGGCCAGCACCTTGCACATCTCGTCCGGGGAGAGATGGCCGTAATCGTCCGAGAACAGCAGCCCGGCTTCCTGCTGGTTGCACACAAAGCAGTCGATCTGCTGCAGGAAATCCCGACGCTCCATGGCGATGCTCATGTTGGAGATGGCGGCAAAGACCTTTTTGTGGTACTTCTTCGCGTAGTACAGCACCTGCTTGACCGTTTCTTTTTCCAGGTCCAGCTCCAGGGCGATAGCGTCGCAGTCGGCAAAAATTTCGTCGCCCTTTTCCTTCAGCAGGCCGGTCAGCGGGGTGGTGTCCGGCCGCTTGGAGATGGCGGCGTGCACATCGCCGTCGTTGTCAAAGATGGCCAGCCAGGTGCCCATGCCGTCCGGCACGCGCTGGATGTACTGGGTGTTCACCTTGTGGTTCTCCAACTTGTCGATGACGTCCTGGCCCATGCCGGTGTCGTCCACCAGGCTGACGAAGGTGGGCCGCAGCTCCACGTTGGCAATGTCCTCCACCACATTGCGGCTCACGCCGCCGTGCACCTGCTCGATGCGGCCGGCATTGCGCCCGCCCGGGATGTAGGTGGAAAGGGGGTAGCCCTTGATATCCACAAAAACGGCTCCAAGTACAACGATTCCCATAAAAACGACCTTCCTGCTTCAATAATTTACCGTTATTATACAGGATATTGCCGACAGAATCCATCCCTTTTCCCGAAAATATCCGAAACCCCTTGCGCGGCGGGGCGTTTCGTAGTATCCTGATAGAAAAAAGGGTTAGCTTCGTATAACTATTGAGGAGGAACGACCATGTCATTGACTGCGATCAAGATCTGCCTGCTGCTGGGGGCCATCGGCCATGTGCTGTGCCGCCACTGCGACTGCATCATTACCTACACGCCGGGCGGCCGGTTCGATTTCGGGATGCTGCAGGACAACACGAAGATGGCGGCGCTGTTTGAGAACGCCCCGCTGAAAAATCCGCTGGTGTCCATCCTGCTGGGGGTCGCCAGCATGACGGTGGAACTCCTGGGCTACCTGGCGCTGTGCAGCTGGATGCAGCAGTTCTCGCCCGTGGCGGCCGGGATCATGCTGGTGTGCACGGTGGTCATGTTCGTGCCCGGCGTGGTGCACCATGTGTTCTGCGGCACGGTGGAATGGTTCTACATCCGCCTTGGCCGCACCGAGGAAGCCCGCCAGGTGATCCTGGAATTCTTCAAAAAGACCATGTCCACCATGCTGGCCTGCTTCGTAGGTTTTCTGGTGTTCTCGGTGGTGCTGCTGGTGATGGTGGCCATGGGCCTGACCGCCCTGCCGCGCTGGGCCTGCCTGCTGAACCTGCTGGTGCTGTTCGCGGTGATGGCCCCCTTCCGCATCGTGGGCACGCTGAACATTGCGGGCGCACTGATGCTTGCCGGGCTGTGCATCCTGCTGTAAAAGGCGGGGCAAAACGCAAAAACAAAGAAGCATCCGCTGCCGTTTCTGGGGCACAGAAGGGCAGCGGATGCTTTTTTGCAGGGTATGTTCCCTGCGATCAGCTCAAAGCGGTGCGTGCCGTGCGCACCAGATATTCCATGGCCTGCACGGGATACTGCCCGGCGGCGGTCTCGCCGGTGAGCATCACGCTGGCTGCACCGTCCAGCACAGCGTTGTAAATGTCGCTCACCTCGGCCCGGGTGGGCACGGCCCGGCTGCACATGCTGTCCAGCATCTGGGTGACCACCATGAAGGGCACCCCGGCGGCGCGGCAGGCGGCGGAGAGCTGCTTCTGGCAGCGGGGCAGCTCCCACAGCGGCATGGCGTTGCCCAGGTCGCCCCGGGCGATGACTACCTCATCCACGAGGGGCAGCAGCTCCGGCAGGGCCTGCACGCCGGTGAGGTTCTCGATCTTTGCAAAGATGCGGATGCCGTCAGCCCCAGCGTCCTGCAAGGCCCGGCGCAGAGTGCGGATATCCTCCGCGCCCCGCACGAAGGGCAGCATCACCCCGGTGACGCCGCACTGCTTTGCGATTTTCAGGTTCTGCAGGTCTTCTTCGGTCAGGGTGGGGGAGGGCACCGTCAGTCCCGGGGCTGCGATGCTCTTGCGGCTTTGCAGCACGCCGCCCCGCAGCACCGTGCAGGTGAGGGCATCGGTTTCCGCAGCCGTTACCTGCACCAGCAGTCTGCCGTCGTCCAGCAAAAGCTGCTGCCCGAGTCTGCAGGCAGAGGCCAGCGCGGGCGGGCACCCCACGCCGCCGCGGCCCAGCTGCAGGGTGCCGCCCTCCGGCAGGGTCAAAGGCTGCGCCAGCCGACCCGTGCGCAGCTCCGGCCCCTGCAGGTCGATGAGCAGCTCCCGGATGCCTGCCGCCCGGATGAGGGACAGCCAGTCGGCGTGCTCGGCCAGCGACCCGTGGGAAAGGTTCATGCGGATGCCGGTCATGCCGGCGTCCACAAGGCGGCGCAGTGTCTCGGCGCTGGCGCAGGCCGGGCCGATGGTACCGTAAAACTCCAAAAAGATCACCTGATTTCCGTCGGTTTTGATAAGATTATTGTAGCACGAACTGCCCGGCATGAAAAGAGCTGTGCGCCGCCGGGGTCACACGGCCTTCAGTGCGTCCTTCAAAAAGCCGCACAGCAGGTCGGCACAGGGGTGGCGGGCCTGCGCCGGGCAGAGAAAGGCCGAACAGATCGGCGGCATCCCTTCCAGCACCACATCTTTGGCGTTGTCCGTCTCCCGTGTGGAACTGCTCTCAAAGCGGTTCAGCGCAAGGCAGTTCTGCTCCTGCGTCTGGTACAGCACCTGATAGAATTTTTCGCCGATCTCGAGTTTGGGGTGGGCGTCAGCGTCCAGAAATGCCTGCCACAGCGGGCGCAGGGCGTCCGGGTCAAAGCCCGGCACAAAAAGTGTCTCGCCGTCCAGCTCGGCGGGCGAGATGGCCTGCCGCTGCCAGAACCGGCTGCGGCGGGAGACCAGCAGGGCCGCCGTGTGCTTCGTCAGTGCGGTGCGGGCCAGCACGGCGGCACAGCTGCCCAGGTCCATCACAAGGCCCGCGTCCAGCGCGCCGCTTTGCAGCTGGGCCGGGACTTCGTCGTTGGCAAGGGAAGAAACTTCCAGCGGGATGCCCGGGTACCGCTGCCGGAAGGCTTCCAGGGCGTCGCCCAGCGGGGGCAGGTAGTCCGGCACCAGCGCCACGCTGATACCCAGCCGCAGCGGCGGGGCCTGAATGTCCTGATAGGCCTGCGTACACATGCGGTCAAACTGCTCCACCACCGGCGCGGCCTGCGCCCGGAAGCGCTCGCCTTTTGCGGTGAGGGCAAGGCGGTTGCGGCGGTTCGTGAACAGCGGGCCGCACAGTTCTTCTTCCAGCGCGGCGATGCTCAGCCGCAAAGCCTGCCGGGACAGATACAGCCGCCCGGCGGTGTGGGTGTAGTTCAGATCTTCGCACAGGGCGAGAAAATAGCGCAGCTGCTGGATGGTCATGGCGGTCCCTCTCAAAACGCAAGTTTTACTTGATACTTATAAGGATATTATATCTTCTTTTCCTTTGCTTGTAAATGTGATAAATTTAACAAGAAAGGCAAAGAAATTTTGCTCATACGCACAAAAGAAGAAAAGGAAGGAATCACACACCATGGAAAAGATCTCCCGCAAAGGCTTTCTGAAGATCGCCGCCGCAGCCGCCATGAGCAGCGTGACCGCTGCCGGTCTGGCTGCCTGCAATGCAGCCAGCAGCACCGTCTCCAGCGCAACCGGTATCTACACCCCCGGCACCTACACCGCTACTGCCAAGGGCATGAGCGAGATCACCGCCACCGTCACCTTTGATGCTAACACCATCACCAAGGTGGAGCTGGACCTCTCCGGCGAGACCGACAGCATCGGCCAGGCCGCCAAGGATAAGCTGATCGAGCAGGTGCTGAACGCCCAGACCAGCCAGATCGACGGCGTGACCGGTGCCACTGTCACCAGCAAGGCTGTGCAGAACGCCGTGGCCGACTGCATCCAGCAGGCCAGCGGCGGCGTGATCAACCCCGCCCAGCAGCCCACCGAGGAAGCTTCTGCCACCGCCGACTGGCTGGGCGAGGAGCCGGAAGTGGCCGAGAGCGATATCAAGAGCACCGTGGACTGCGAAGTGCTGGTAGTGGGTGCCGGTTCTTCCGGTACCTTTGCCGCCGCTGCCGCCGCCGAGGCAGGTGCCAAGACCATCCTCATCGAGAAGTTTGGTCACGATATGGCCAGCGGCATCCGGGATACGCTGGCAGCCTGCGGCTCCAAGCAGCAGCAGGAGGACGGCGACGACGTTGCCAAGAAGGACGCCGTGCGCTACCTGTGCGACTGGAGCCAGGGCTACACCCGCCGCAGTCTGGCCCAGGTGTGGGCAGACCGCAGCGGCGAGACCATCGACTGGTTCACCGATGTGCTGGCCGAGAGTGGTGTCAGCTTCCGCCATGAGATCGACGAGAAGCGCGACAACGATAACTACAAGGCACTGGACGTGGGCCACAGCACCCAGTATCAGGATTATGATGAGCATCTGACCATGGATGCCGTGCTCAAGCACGCTGAGGGCGACGGCCTGGAAGTGCAGTACGAGATCACCATGGTCAAGCTGGAAAAGGACGGCGACCGCGTCACCGGCCTGATCGCCAAGAATGCGGATGGCGAGTATGTGCGCTACAACGCTTCCAAGGGCGTCATCCTGGCCTGCGGCGGCTACAGCGGCAACGACGTGATGATGAACGCCCTGCAGCCCCAGAGCGTGGAGCAGACCTGCATCAACTACTCCAAGCCCGGTGCCAAGGGCGACGGCATCAAGGCCTGCCTGTGGGCCGGTGCCATCATGGACACCACCCACACCTCCATGATCTTTGACCGCGGTGCCATCAAGCCCGACCAGACCGGCGAGTACGGCAAGGCCAGCGACGGTGCCCTGTTCTGGATGGGCAGCCAGCCGTTCCTGAAGGTGAACCTGAACGGTGAGCGCTTTATGAACGAGTATATGCCCTACGATCTGGTGCTGCATGCCGCCGCCAGCCAGCCATACCACACCTACTGCACTGTGTGGGACAGCAAGTATGCCGAGGACTGCGAGCGCTTTGCCACCCATGGCTGCAGCCGCCTGTATCCCCATGTGAACGGCACCGACCCGGTGTTCCCGATGGGTTACATCCAGATGCTGAACGCCGACCTGCAGGAGCAGGGCTACATCGTGGAAGCCGACACCATTGAGGAACTGGCTGAAAAGCTGGGCCTGCCGGTGGACACCTTCACTGCCACTGTGGACCGCTACAACGAGCTGGCCGCCAAGGGCGAGGATGAGGACTTCGGCAAGGAGGATTACCGCCTGTCCACCCTGAGCGAAGCACCCTTCTACGGTGTGCGTCAGGCCGGCGGCTACCTCATCTGCACCATGGACGGCATTCAGATCGACGACAACATGCACGCCATCGACCACGACTTCAAGGCCATCCCGGGCCTGTACGTCATCGGTGACATGAGCGGCAACTACTTCTCCGGCAGCTACCCCTGCCTGATGGCCGGTGCCGCTGCAGGCCGCAGCGCCACCTTTGGCCGCTTTGCCGGTCAGAACGCCGCCGCAGGTATCTGATAAGTTTCCTTTCGAAAAAAGCGATAACAAAAGATGGGCTCCGCCGTTTTCTGGCAGAGCCCATCTTTTTGCTTATTTTGCCGCGCCGATGCGCTTTTTAAAGCCCTCCCACAGGGCGACCACCCGCTCCCGGGGCAGGAAGTAGTTTACCAGCAGCGCGACGATGACGCCGATGGTGGTGTCCAGAATGCGGTTCAGTGCGTAGCTGACGTAGGTCTCCACCGGGGTGGAGTAGAGCACGATGCACAGCACCACCCCGCCTGGCTGCACGCCGCCCGGCCAGAAATACTGGCACAGCAAAATCAGAATGACGGTGGCGATGCCCAGCAGCACGGCCAGCAGCATGCTGTGCCCGCCCTGCGGATAAAAGTGCAGGTACACCCAGAACACGGCGATGGACAGCAGGCCGCCGATCAGGGTGCCGAACAGGCGGTTGCCGCCGTTCTTGATGGAATCCGGCATGTCGGTGCCCATGCCGAAGATGACGCCGATGCAGGCAAAGGCCGGGTTGCGGCCGATCAGGCAGTAGACCATGGCCACCAGCATGGCCGTGACCGAGGTCTTGATATTGCGCCAGCCCACATGCAGGCGGAAATCCGAGCGCGGAAATTCAGGCATATCCATTCCTCCCCAAAGCAAAACCAAACAGATACTAAGAATCTTTGCTTGTGTACAATAGCACGAACGCAGGCCCGCTTCAAGAGGAAAATGCCGAAATTCCACGAAAAATGCAAAAATGAAGGCACGGCAGTCCTCCCTTGCGGAGAAAGCTGCCGTGCCTTCTATGAGAAAAAGAAGAAAGAAAAAAGCTTTAGAGAGTCAGCCGGTCAAGAGCTCAGATGCCCTCGGTGGCTGCAATGCGGCCTGCGCGGCGGCCGAAGGTAACGGTACGGCCGCAGGCTGCGCCGGTGGACAGGTTGGGGTAGGTGCCGGAGAAGTATCCGCCGGAGTCGTTGCCCACAACGTACAGACCCGGGATGGGGTCATTGTTGGTGTCCACTGCGTTCATGTTCAGGTCGATCTGAATGCCGTCCATGGTGCACAGGATGTAGCCGGTGTTCTTTGCGCCGTAGAAGGGAGCAGTGCGGATGGCGCTCATGCGGTGGGCTTCCTTGCCGAAGTCCTCGTCCACGCCCTTGTCGTACAGCTCGTTGTAGCGTTCGACGGTTGCTTCCAGCGTGTCAGCGGGCAGGCCCAGCTTCTCAGCCAGCTCAGCAATGGTGTCGCACTTGAACACGAAGCCGTTCTCCACCAGACCCGGCAGCATGCCGCTCTCAACAGCCTGATAGGGAATGTTGGGGTCCGCATTGTTCGGGAACGGGAACATGCGGCTGCAGCCATGGGTCTTGAACTCCTGAATATAGGTTGTCCAATCGGAGTCAAAAATGGTATAATGACAGTGATCCTTGTTGAACTCGTCGGCGTGCAGGATGCCCTCGTAGGTGCCGGACTCGTTGAAGAAACGCTCGCCCTTGGAGTTGACCTTCAGGAACGGCTGGCTGCCCATCCAGAAGAAGCCGCTCTCGCCGTTCTCGGTCTGGTCACGGCCGGGCACTGCGTCGGGCTTCAGGGCGGCACGGTCGAACATCATCATGCTGTGGGTGTCGTCGAACTTTGCGCCCACCCAGATGCAGGCCTTGATGCCGTCGCCGGTAGCGCCGGGGATGGAACCGTTGCGGCCCACGATGGCCAGGTTCTGCGGCTGCAGAGCTTCCATCATGTCATAGTTCAGGGAGTAGCCGCCGGTGCAGACGATGACGCCCTTGGAAGCGTTGATGCGGATGTACTTGCCGTCCTCGTTCTCAGCGATGACGCCGACCACGCGGTCGTTCTCCTTCACCAGCTCCACCATGGGGGTGTTGTACATGAACTCGACGCCGAGACCCGTGGCATAATCGGTCAGGACCTTTGCACCGTTCAGGGTCTCGCCGGTGCCGTCGTCGGAACCGGTCCAGCGGGGAGAGTGGCCGGTAGCAAAGTGGATGTAGCGGTCGCCGTCGTCGTCGCCGCCGGCCTCGTGCCACAGCTCCACGCCGCGGTCAGCCAGACGATCGCCGTACCAGTCGATGGTCTCAGCGGACTCCTCGCAGAACAGGCGCACCAGGCGCTGGTCGATGTGACCGGCTGCGATCTTGGTCATCTCGGTGATGTAATCGAACTTGTCGATCTTGGTGCCCCATTCCTTCTGGTAACGGCTGTCGATGGCGCCCAGGTCGTCGCGGATGCCGCCGCTGGTCACCTTGTCGATGACCAGGGTCTTTGCGCCGTTCTCGGCAGCGCTGCAGGCTGCAAACAGGCCGCCCGTGCCGCCGCCGACCACCAGAACTTCGGTCTCGAAGGTGTCCACGATGTCGCTGTCAGCGATGACGGGAGCGGCGCCCAGCCACTTCGGGGTGCCGTCGTCCACGGTCTCGGTGGGCTCGTCGGTGGTGGCCAGACCCATGGCCTGCTCAATGCAGCTTGCGGCTGCCTTCTTCACGGCCTTGCTGGTGATGGTGGCACCGGAAATGCTGTCGATCTCAGAGCTCTGGGCGGCCATCAGTGCTTCCTGGAAGTCCGCAGCGGAATCCACAGCCAGTGCGATGGTCTCCTTGGAGGTGTCCACCTTCACTTCGGTGATGGCACTGTCGCTGAAGGTCATGGTGACGGTCACGGCACCGGTACCGGTCTCGGTAGCGGTGTAGGTGCCCGGGGTATAGATGCCCGCGTTGCCGGAGGCAGCAGGGGTGCTGTCTGCCTTGCCGTTGTTGCAGGCAGCCAGACCGGCAGCCGTCACGCCGGACATGGCAGCCGCCGCAGCGACCTTCAGAAAGCCCTTACGAGAGAGTTTTTCCATGTTGTTCTCCTTTTTCTTCTTGGTACTTCAAACAAGTCGTCAAACTTCCTTCGTGAAAAGTTTAACTTTGCCATATCTTAGTTTACACCTGCGGCAAAGACACAGGTCAAGAGGAAAAACGTAAAATATTTGTCAAACGATGTTGTATCCCACAAAACGAAAGGAGCATTCCTGCCATGAGCGCACATCCCATAGACCCGGTGTCCCGGAATTATTCCATTGGCGACTTTGCCAAAAAGGCCGGTGTATCCACGCATTTCCTCAAGTTTTATGAGGAAAAAGGCATCCTTCACCCCAAGGTGAAGGAGAACGGCTACCGCTATTACGATATCCGGGATGCCAGCCTTGTGCTGGAGTGCTTCCGCATGAAAAACATGGGGCTTTCGGTCAGAGAAATTGAAAAAGGCATCAACGGCTGTACCCCGCAGGAAGTGGGTGCAATGCTTGCCCGGCAGGAAAATGACCTGCAGGCCCAGCTCCACGCCCAGCAGATGCACCTGCAGGGCCTGCAGAACCTGCGGGCAGCCCTCAGGTTGTGCGAGCAGGGCGAGTGGAGCGTGCGCACCGTGCCGGACGTGTGGTACCTGCCCCACACCATTGGCAAGGAGTTCGTGCAGGACAGCCGCATTTGCGACCAGCTGCCCCAGTGGCTGGACTGGATGCCGGTGGTCACCTCGGCACAGATCGTGCGGGGCAATGACGCCCATGCCGAGCATATGGAGTGGGGCCTGGGGCTGGAGCAGGCGGAGGCCGCGCTGCTGGGCTTTGCGCCGCAGGAACCGGCCCAGCTGCTGCATCTGGGCCGTGTGCTGGAGATCTACTGCTCCTGGGAGATCCCGGCAGAGCATGGCTCCGAGAAGGGCTTATACCAATACTGCATGGAGCGCGCCCGGGCGCTGAACCTCGTGCCGGAGCCGGTGATGTTCCGCCGGGTGTTCTGCTACACCGAAAAAGGCGGCACAAAGCAGGTGCACAATGTGCTGCGGGTGCCGGTGAAGATGGCGGAGTAAAATATTTGACGATTTCCCATTTGTTTCTATGGCTTGACACGGATGTGGAATCAGCGCATCTCTTACAATAAGATCAAGAACGGCAGAACAGGAGAAGATGGGATGGGACTGCTGGAAACAAATGGGTTGTCGCTGGAAATATTATCAGAGCCAGCTGAAGAAATCTCTGAAAAATAACCTCAACGCATTTGAAAAAGAATCCCTGCTGCAGGATGCATTTGCTGCGGCGGAATGGTTTGATGCCAGCGAGGCGCTCGGAGAGGTCGCGATAGATTACCGGGTCAAATCCGAGGAGTCGATTTGTTCAAAGTACGAAAGGTACTACCCGGATCGTCCGGTACAAAAAGTTTTTAATGATCTGCTAGGCTTCCGTTCCCTTTGCGCTTCTTATGAGGAAGCTTTGGCATTGTGCGTGCCGCAGATCAAAGTGATCGACATGTCACACGGAAAAGCAAAGGACGATGGATACCGAGGGGTTCATCTGTATTACCGGAAGGATAACTTCCATTATCCCATTGAGATACAGATCAACACGTTTCTGGATCGGCAGCTGAACGATTGGCTGCACGACTACGTTTACAAAAAGGCGCATCCGGCAGAGGTGGGCGAAAAAATGTGGCAGCTGTACGAACAGGGGCAGATCACAAATTTGAAAGCATTTAAGGAGGCGCTTGAAGATGTGCTATCTGATCGCCAAAAATAAAAACGGACATGGGTGCTATGCATTGAAAACGGCGCACGGCAAGGCACTTGTGGAATTGAAGCGCGGGCTGAATAAAGAAGCTGTGCCAAAAGGGGTGCAGCTGGTAACGATCAGTCGACCGAATGCATACGGCGAATATGCGCCGTATCATTTTGTGAAGGATGAAGCGGAATTTGCACATGCCGTCCGTGCGCTGTGCAAATAACAAATAAACAGAAAAAACGAGCGCACTGTGGATCACGCATGAAACACAGTGCGCTCGTTTTTTATTGGAATAAATTGGGAAAGCTTACCCTTCCGATGCAAAAAATTCTTTGGTCAGCTTGACCACCGTGCCGGAAAGCAGCAGCAGCGCGATGAGGTTCGGGATGCTCATCAGGCCGTTGAAGGTGTCGGCGATGCTCCACAAAAGGCCCAGGTCTACCGTCGCACCCAGGATGGACACGAAGGAGTACACCACGAAGAAGGGCTTTGCCACCTTGTCGCTGCGGCACAGGAACACCAGGAACCGGGAGCCGTACAGGCCCCAGCCGATGATGGTGGAGAAGGCGAAGCAGCACAGCGCCACGGCGGTGAAGATGGAGGCCCAGCCGCCGTAAGTGGTGGTGAAGCCGCTGATGGTCAGCTCGGCACCGGCAGCGGTGCCGTAGTTCACGGTGGTGCCGCTGCACAGGATGACCATGGCGGTCAGGGTGCAGATGACGATGGTATCGGCGAACACTTCAAAGATGCCGAACATGCCCTGCTTGACCGGCTTTTTGGTGTCGGCGCAGGCGTGGGCGATGGAACCGGTGCCGAGGCCTGCTTCGTTGGAGAAGATGCCGCGGGAGACGCCCTTCTGCATGCTGACGAACAGGCTGCCGATGGTGCCGCCGGTGAAGGCGGCCGGGTTGAACGCGCCAGCAATGATGGACTCGAACACATAGGGCAGGCGCTCAACATTCAGCACCATGACGCCCACGGCCAGCACGATGTAGAACAGCGCCATGAAGGGCACCAGCTTTTCGCTCACGCTGCCGATGCGCTTGATGCCGCCCAGCAGCACCATGGCCACCAGCATGGCCACCAGGATGCCCACCACAAGGTTCAGGGTGGAAAGGGCACCGCCGCCCACGATGCCGTATTCCAGCAGGGCGGTGTCGATGGCGGCAACGATGGTGTTCACCTGGGTGGCGTTGCCGGTGCCGAACACGGTCAGCACGCCGAACAGCGAGTAGAGCACGGCCAGGAACTGCCAGTTTTTGCTCAGGCCGTTTTTAATGTAGTACATGGGGCCGCCCACCCACTCGCCGGTCTCGCTGCGCTCGCGGTAGTGCACGGCCAGCGTCACTTCGGCAAACTTGGTGCACATGCCAAGCAGGGCAGAGCACCACATCCAGAACACAGCACCCGGGCCGCCGATGGCAATGGCACCCGCCACACCCGCGATGTTGCCGGTGCCCACGGTGCCGGCCAGTGCCGTGCAGACCGCCTGAAACGGGGTCATGGCACCGTCGGAAGCGTCCTTTTTGCGGAACATGCGCCCGATGGTGGTTTTGATGGCGTAGGGGAATTTGCGGATCTGCAAAAAGCCCGTGCGCACGCTGAGCAGCAGGCCCACACCGATGATGCACACCATGGCGGGGATGCCCCAGATAAAGCTGTTGACCGCCTGATTGACGGCCGTGATCGTTTCGATCATGATTTTCCCACATCCTCTGTTAAAATACGCCTTTTTCCAGCCGCAGTGCCGGAAAACAAACAATTCATTCTACCGCTTTTTTAACGAAATGTCAAATAAAATGCACAAAAAAGAGGGAGAGTTTTTGGCAAACTCTCCCTTGATTGCTTGAAAAAGTTTATTTCACTTTGCCTTCGCCGTCCAGCGCTTCTTCCAGCGTGTGCCATGCCAGCACCGCGCACTTGACGCGGGCGGGCACGTGGGCGATGCCCTGCAGGGCCGCCACATCTTCCAGATCGTCCAGCTGTTCCGGGGTGATCTTGCCCTTGATCATGTCAAAATACAGGCCGATCAGGCGGCGGGCTTCCTCCACAGGGCGGCCCTTGACCAGGTCGATCATCAGCGACGCCGATGCCTGGCTGATGGCGCAGCCGCTGCCGATGAAACCGGCATCCTCAATGACACCGTCCTTCACCCGCAGCTGCAGGGTGATATCGTCGCCGCAGCTGGGGTTGACGCCCTCCAGGCTGTGGGTGGCGCCCTCCACCGGGTGGCGGTTCTCCTTGCTGCGGCTGTTTTCGGTAATGACCTGCGTATACAATTCGTTGAGGTTCATAAGCCCATCACCTTTCGTACATTTTCAAGATTCTCCAGCAGGGCGTCCACGTCCGCTTCGGTGTTGTAGACAGCCACGCTGGCGCGGCAGCAGGAGCCGATGCCGAGAAAGTCCATCAGCGGCTGTGCGCAGTGATGACCGGCACGCACGGCCACGCCGCCGGCGTCCAGAATGGTGGCCACGTCGTGGGGGTGCACGTCGTTCACGTTGAAGGACACCACGCCGAAGCGATTGGCAGCGGTGGGGTCGCCGTAGACGGTGAGCCACGGCATCTGCGCCATGCCCTTGAGCATCCGGTCCAGCAGGGCGTGCTCGTGGGCCATCATGGCGTCCCAGCCGATGGCGTCCATATAGTCCAGCGCAGCGGCAAAGCCCACTTCGCCGCCCACGTTGCGGGTGCCCGCCTCAAACTTGCGGGGGCCCTCGGCCCAGGTGGCGCTGTGCTCGTGCACGGCACCGATCATGTCACCGCCGCTGAGGAAGGGCGGCATCTTGTCCAACAGTTCAGCACGGGCGTACAGGGCCCCCATGCCCATGGGGGCATACAGCTTGTGGGCCGAGCAGGCGGCAAAGTCCACGTCCAGCTTCTTCACGTCCACCGGCATGTGGGGCGCGCTCTGGGCACAGTCCAGCACCACCACGGCACCCACGGCGTGGGCCCGGGCCACGATGGCTTCCACGGGGGCACGCAGGCCCAGCACATTGGACACCATGCCCACGGCCACCAGCCTGGTCTTAGCGGTAATTTTCCTGTCCAGTTCTTCTTCGGTCAGGTATCCGGCAGCATTGGGGTACAGATAGACCAGCTTTGCACCGGTAGCCTCGGCCACGCGCTGCCACGGCACCAGATTGGAGTGGTGCTCTGCCACCGAGATGACGATCTCGTCGCCCTCGTGCAGGAAGTGCATGCCGTAGCTGTAGGCCACCAGATTCAGGGATTCGGTGGTGTTCTGGGTGAACACGATCTCATCGTCCTGCGCGTGAAAGAACTGCGCTACGCGGTGGCGGGCCCCTTCGTGGGCGTCGGTGGCACGCATGGCCAGTTCGTAGACGCCCCGGTGGGGGTTGGCGTTGTCGTGTTTGTAGTAGTTCGTTACGGCGTCCAGCACCTGGGTGGGGTGCTGGGTGGTGGCGGCGCTGTCCAGATACACCAGACGGTTGCCGTTTTCATCGGCGGCAAGGATGGGGAAATCCTTGACCCAGGGGTTATTCTGCATGGTCATCCAGCCTCCTTGCTGCTTCTTCCTGCACTTCGGTGCGCAGGGCGTCCAGCGGAATTTTGTCCAGTGCGGGCGCGAAGCGGGCGTCCACCATCAGGCGGCGTGCCTGCGCTTCGGAAAGGCCCCGGGAGCGCAGATAGTAGAGCTTTTCCTCGTCCAGGCGGCCAATGGAAGCCGCGTGCTGGCCCTCCACTTCTTCCTCACCGCACAAGATCAGCGGGGCGGTACGGTTGCGGGCATTGGGGCTGAACAGCAGCACGTCCTCGCTCTCGTGGCCCACGCCCCGCTTGGCGCCCCGGCGGAAGTCGATGGTGCCGCGCAAAATCTTGCTGGCGTTTCCGGTCAGCACACCGGCGGTGTGCATCTCGCACAGGGTGTCCTTGGCAGTGTGCACGGACACGTCGTTGTAGTCCAGCACGGCTTCGGCACCGCCAAAGTAGACGGCATCGAGGTCATACTCGGCCTTGGCGTGGTCCAGCATGGCGCGGGTGCCGCAGGCAGAAACGCTGCCGCCCAGTTCCACGCGCACCTGCTCCACGCGGGCAGAGGTGCTTTCTTCTACAGCCACGGCGTCCCAGCGGCGGGCACGGCTGCCCAGCAGCTGCACCTGCACCAGTTTGACGTGGGCCCCCTCGGCGGCGCGGATGCGCACAAGGTTTGCCGCCACGCCGTTTTCGGCGTCGCCGCGCAGCACCTGCACAAGGGTGACGCTGGCGTTGGCCTTCACGTCCACGTCCAGCACGCTCACAGCGTTCGGGTGGGCGGCATCCAGCGTGAACTCAAACACGGCAGGTTCGGCCACCGTCACGCCCTCAGCCACCGTCAGCGCATGGCGCACCGTGGCATTTTCCAGCATAAAGGCATCCACTTCAGCACCCATGCCGCTCTCGGCAAAGGCGGTAAATTCTTCTTCGCTCTCACCGACCCCGGCGGGCAGGGTGACGGCAAAGTTTGCTTCGCCCCAGTCCCCGGCAGGTTCCGGCAGGGCGGCGGCCGCAGGGGCCGTATTCACGCCGCACTGGTTCCAGGTGGGCACCGGCAGGCGGTTCATGTTGGTATCATTCATCAAAAACGCCCCCTTCTCAGCCAATGTTGCCTTTCATTTCCAGATGGATCAGGTTGTTCATTTCCACGGCGTACTCCACGGGCAGCTCCTTGGCAATGGGCTCGGCAAAGCCGCCCACGATCAGCGCCCGGGCGTCCTCCTCGGAAAGGCCGCGGCTCATGAGGTAGAACACGGCTTCCTCGCTGATGCGGCCAATTTTTGCTTCGTGGCCCACATCCACAGCATCGCAGCGGATGTCCATCTCGGGGATGGTGTCGGAACGGGACTGGTCGTCCAGCATCAGGCTTTCGCAGGAGACAGCGGACTTGGAATTCTTCGCGTTCGGCAGCACCGTGACGGAACTGCGGAAGTTGGAGATGCCGCCGTCCCGGGCAATGGACTTGGTGGTGATGTGGGAACTGGTGCCCGGGGCAGCGTGCACCACCTTGGCACCGGTGTCGAGATCCTGTCCGGCACCTGCAAAGGTGATGCCGGTGAACTCCATGCGGGCACCTTCACCGGCCAGAATGCTCATGGGGTACAGGCAGGAGGTGTGAGAACCAAAGGAGCCGGACACCCACTCGATGGTGCCGCCCTTTTCCACCTTGGCACGCTTGGTGTTCAGGTTGTACATGTTCTTGGACCAGTTCTCAATGGTGGAGTAGCGCACGCGGGCATTCTCGCCCACATAAATTTCCACGCAGCCTGCGTGCAGATTGGCCACATTGTATTTGGGCGCGGAGCAGCCCTCGATGAAGTGCAGGTAAGCGCCCTTGTCCACGATGATCAGGGTGTGCTCGAACTGGCCTGCGCCCTTGGCGTTCAGGCGGAAGTAGGACTGCAGCGGAATTTCCACATGTACCCCGGCGGGCACATACACAAAGGAGCCGCCGCTCCACACGGCACCGTGCAGGGCTGCGAATTTGTGGTCGGTAGGGGGCACCAGCTTCATGAAATGGGTGCGCACCATCTCGGCGTAGGGGCCGGTGAGGGCGCTTTCCATGTCGGTGTAGACCACGCCCTGCTCGGCCACTTCGGATTTGACGTTGTGGTACACCACCTCAGAGTCGTACTGAGCGCCCACACCGGCCAGCGAAGCCCGCTCGGCCTTGGGGATGCCCAGACGCTCGAAGGTGTTCTTGATGTCCTCGGGCACATCGTCCCACTTGCCGCGCATCTCGGTGTTGGGGCGCACATAGGTGACGATGTTGTTCATGTCCAGCCCTTCAATGGAGGGGCCCCAGTTCTGCACCGGCATCTTGTTGTAGGTATCCAGTGCCTTCAGGCGGAACTCGCGCATCCATTCCGGGTCGTGTTTTTCCTCGGAAATTTTTTCCACGATGTCGCGGGTCAGGCCGGAGTTCACCTCAAAGGCGGCATTCTCGCCGTCCTTGATGTCGTAAATGCTGCGGTCTACCTCGGCGACATCGGTCTTTTCGGTTTCAAAGGCTCTCATTTTGCTTCGTCCTCCTTCACCGCATGGAAGCCCTCCTCGATGATCTCGTTCACCAGCTCGTCGCCACTGGTGCGCACGATGTGGGCATCGTCCAGCACATGGACGTAATCCACCTTCAGGCCTTCCAAAATCTTGGCGTTATGGGTGATGATGATGAGGGCATTGGTCTCGTTGTGGTAGGCCTTCACACCCTGGGCCACCGTCTTCACGGCGTCCACGTCCAGACCGGAGTCGGTCTCGTCCAGCAGGGCCAGCTTCGGCTTGAGCATGAGCAGCTGCAGAATTTCACTCTTTTTCTTTTCGCCGCCGGAGAAACCCACGTTCAGGTAGCGGTCCGCGTAGGCCGGGTCCATGCCCAGTGCCTCCATCTGCTGGGCCAGCTCCTTGCGGAAGGCAAACACCTTGACCGGCTTGCCGGTGATGGCGTTCTGCGCCGTGCGCAGGAAGTTTTCCAGCGTGATGCCGGGAATTTCCTCCGGTGTCTGGAACGAAAGGAACATGCCCGCCCGGGCACGTACATCGGCGGGTTCGTGGGTCACGTCCTGCCCGTTGAAGATGATCTGGCCGCGGGTGATGGTATAGCGCGGGTCGCCCATCAGGGCGCTCATCAGGGTGGACTTGCCGGCACCATTGTGGCCCATGAGAACATGGGTCTCACCGGCGTTGATGGTCAGGTTCAACCCGTTCAGCAGGACTTTCTGCTCCTCGCCGACGGTGACCTGTAGATCTTTGACTTCCAGCAGCGGACTGCTCATAAAATGCACCTCCAAATAACGTAGAACCAGCGAACACGCATATCAGAGTGTTGCGCTAGGATAACTCTCTGCCTGCATTCTATATCTTTTTGATAGGAATTGCAAGAGGGGGCCATAAAGTGTTCATACACTTCGGCAGAATAGCCAAAGATATCCGACTGTATTACTAGGAGATTGTGCAGGAAAAAGCTCGTAGTGAAAGATGCCGTGAACGGCGGCGGCCCCTTTCTGTGAAAAAGCGAGCCGGAAAAATCTGCAGATTTTTCCGGCTCGCAAATAGTAAAATAATAATTCCGCTGAAGATGCCCAGAGCAACGCGGAGGGCATTTAAAATCAGGATAGCTTTATCGTTTTGCCACTGCCTTGCGGTACACCGGATAGGCCACCAGCGCCGACAGCACCTCGGTGACCCAGAAGGCGTGCCACACGCCGTTTGCACCCAGGAAACGGCACAGCACAGCCGCCAGCGGCATGATGAAGATGACATAGCGGCACAGCGAGATGACCAGCGATTCCGCACCCTTGCCCAAGCCCTCCAGCGCGCCGGAGGAGGTGGTGGACACCGCCGACACGATAAAGCCCAGACAGATGATGCGCAGGGCAGTTTCGCCGTAGGTGATGGTCTCGGGGTTCGAAGTAAACATCTGCATCAGCGGGCGGGAAGCGAACAGGCAGATGACCGTGCCTGCCGCCATGATGGCCGCGCTCATGATGAGGGTGAGTTCGTAGAGCTTTTTCACGCGGGCGTGCTCTTTGGCACCGTAGTTGTAGCCGATGAGCGGGCGCATGCCCTGCACGATGCCGTTGGCGGGCAGGTACAAAAAGGTCTGCAGCTTGTAGTAAATGCCCAGCACCACCACATAGCTCTGAGAGAAACCGGCCAGCAGGCCGTTGAGGAAGGTGACCAGCAGAGACGGCAGGGCCAGGTTCAGGATGGCGGGCACGCCGATAGCATAGAGCTTGCCATCCAGTGCAGCATCCGGGCACAGGCAGCTGCGGCGCAGACGGATGGGCAGCTCGGTGCGGGCGTAGACGACGAGGTACACGCACAAACTCAGCAGCTGACCGATGCCGGTGGCAAGGGCTGCGCCCGCAATGCCCAGCGAAGGCACCGGGCCCAGGCCGAAGATGAGGATGGGGTCGAGGATGATGTTGCACACGCAGCCGAAGATCAGCGCCACCATAGTCACCTTCATGCGGCCCACGGCCTGGAACATCTTTTCAAAGGCCAGCGCCGCCATGTTGATGGTGGCAAACAGGAACACGATGGTGGAGTAGGTGATGCCGGATGCGATCAGGTTTTCATCGCTGGTGAACCGGCGCAGAAAGCTGGGCATGATGGCAATGCTGACGAGGGTGATGACGACGCCGTGCACCAGGCTCAGCGCCATGCCGTGGGTGGCGGCGGTCTCGGCTTTTTTGTGGTCGCCCGCGCCAAGGTACAGCGCGATCATGGCATTGATGCCGATGCCAAAGCCGATGGCAATGGCGTTGGCAAAGTTCTGGATGGGGAACACCAGCGAAAGGGCCGTCATGGCGTCCTCGCTGATGCGGGCCACAAACAGGCTGTCCACGATGTTGTACAGGCTGTTCACCAGCATGGAGATGACGTTGGGCAGCGCCATGGACACCAGCAGCGGCAGCACCGGTTTTTCTTTCATAAAGGTCTCGTTCATAGTGTTTGTATTGCTCCTAAAGATAGACTGGGTGTGTAAACGTCTCGGCCGAGACGTTTGCACACAAAAAAGCCACACAATGGCTCCCGGAAGAACCATTGTGTGGCGAAAAGTAGCATACTGCTGTAAAAATCCACACGATTTTTATTGGCTCAAAGATACCACATCTCCGGCAGCTTGTCAAGATATCTGCGCCTAAAAGTATGACTTTTATAGACTTGACCATTTTTCACAGGGACGCTACAATAAAAATGGATACTTTATAATAAGGAGAACATGCCATGAAATGGATGATCGCGTCCGATTTGCACGGGTCTGCACTTTACTGCAAAAAGATGATCGAAGCCTTTGAGCGGGAGGGGGCCGACCGCCTGCTTTTGCTGGGTGATTTGTTGTACCACGGCCCCCGCAACGACCTGCCGGAAGGCTACGCACCGAAAGAGGTCATCCCGCTGCTGAACAGCCTGAAGCAGAAGCTGCTCTGCGTGCGGGGCAACTGCGATGCCGAGGTGGACCAGATGGTGCTGGATTTCCCCATCCTGGCCGATTACGCCGTGCTGCCGGTGGGCGGGCGTCTGGTCTATGCCACCCACGGCCATGTGCACAACCTGAAAAAACTGCCGCCGCTGGCTGCGGGGGATATCCTGCTGCACGGTCACACCCACATCCCGGCGTGGACTGAGTTCGGCGAGGGGAATCTCTACCTGAACCCCGGTTCCCTGAGCATCCCGAAAGAGGGCAGCGCCCACAGCTACATGACGCTGGAGAATGGACTGTTCCAGTGGAAGACGCTGGAAGGGAAAGTGTACCACACATGGAAGGCCGGAAACGTTTGAGTAAAATCCGTGTTTTTTATTGACGAAACCGGCATGACGCGGTAAACTGAGGGTGGATTTCATCAAAAAGGCGGAATTGATAAAACAGATGGAGACGACAAAGAAACGGGAACTGCGCAGTGTGCTGGACCTTGCGGCCAGTGCCGCACTGCTGGTGGTGCTCAACCGCCTGTTCGGCTGCCCCATCCGTCTGGTGACCGGCGTTTCCTGCGCAGGCTGCGGCATGACCCGCGCCTGGCTGAGCGTTCTGCGGCTGGACCTGCGGCAGGCGTTTTATTATCACCCGCTGTTTTTGCTTCCGCCGGTGGGCGCGGCGCTCTGGCTGTGCCGGAAAAAGCTGCCCCGAAAATTTTTGAAGGGATGTATGTACGCGATGATCGGTGCTTTCCTCATCGTGTATGTATATAGAATGTTCCGGGGGGACGGGAATGTTGTGGCGTTTGACCCGCGCAGCGGCCTGGCCTTCCGGGTGATCTCGTATTTACAAGGAGGAAATTGAAAATGTTCTGTTCACATTGCGGCAAAGAGATCCAGCCGGGCACCAAGTTCTGCCCGGCTTGCGGCGCAGACGTTTCGGCCCAGACCCAGGTGACGGAATCGGCCAACAAGGTGTTCCAGTCTGCCGAGGGCGAGTTGACCAGCGCCGTCAACGAGGTGCGCGACACCATCCAGAAGGGCGACACGGTCTATGCCGGGGAGCGCCTGACCGATAACCGCGGCCTGATCTCCTACATTCTGCTGAGCATCATCACCTGCGGCATCTATTCCTATTATTTCGTCTACAAGATGGCCCATGACGTCAACATTGCCTGCAGCGGCGACGGCCAGGAGACCGGCGGCCTGCTGCAGTATATCCTGCTGTCCATCGTGACCTGCGGCCTCTACTCGCTGTATTGGGAGTACAAGCTGGGCAACCGTCTGGCTGCCAACGCCCCGCGCTACGGCATGACCTTCCAGGAGAACGGCACCACCGTGCTGATGTGGCGTCTGTTCGGTGCACTGCTGTGCTTTGTGGGCACCTTCGTGGGCACGAACATCCTCATCAACAACTCCAACAAGATCTGCAACGCATACAACCGCTACAATAACCTGTAAAAAGCGGTTTCGGAAGACCGGCAGCCCGTGAAGGACCGCCGGTCTTTTTTGCGCAGAAACCTCTTGAAAACAACAAATAATTATGATAAACTAAAACAAAGAGTTGTTTTAAGGAGGGGCGCAGGATGGAACAGCAGCGGGTGTATCTGGCCATTGATCTGAAAAGCTTTTATGCCTCGGTGGAGTGTGTGGACCGCGGGCTGGACCCGCTTTCCACGAACCTTGTGGTGGCCGACGCCTCCCGCACCGAAAAGACCATCTGCCTGGCGGTCTCGCCCTCCCTCAAGGCCTACCGCATCCCGGGCCGCGCCCGGCTGTTCGAGGTGGTTCAGCGCACAAAAGAGGTAAACGCCCAGCGGCTGCAGGCAGCCATCCGCCAGCGCCGGGCCGTGCGCCGGGAAAATGGCAGTTACGACTTTCTGGCGTCGTCGTCGGATGCCGCCCGCCTGGATGCGGACCCCTCCCTCCGGCTGGATTACATCGTTGCGCCGCCCCGGATGGCCCGGTATCTGCAGGTGTCGGAGCAGATCAACAAAATTTATCTGCGCTATGTGGCCCCTGAGGACATCCACCCCTATTCCATTGATGAGGTCTTCATGGATGTGACGAGCTACCTGCCACTTTACAAGCTGACGGCCCACGAGCTGGCCATGAAGCTGGTGCGCGAAGTGCTGGCCGAGACCGGCATCACCGCCACGGCGGGCATCGGCACGAACCTGTATCTCGCAAAGCTGGCCATGGACATCGTGGCAAAGCACATCCCGCCGGATGCGGACGGCGTGCGCATTGCCCGGCTCGACGAGGAGAGCTTCCGCTATCTGTTGTGGGACCACCGCCCCATGACGGATTTCTGGATGACCGGCCCCGGCACCGTGAAAAAGCTGGAAGCCCACGGCATCCACACCATGGGGGAGCTGGCGCGGCTGTCCCTGCAGAACGAAGACTGGCTCTACGATACCTTTGGCGTGGACGCAGAGATCCTCATCGACCACGCCTGGGGGTATGAGCCCTGTGGTATGGCCCAGATCAAGAGTTATAAGGCCAGCACCAACAGCATCAGCGAAGGGCAGGTGCTGGGCTGCCCCTACACCAATGAAAAGGCGGCGCTCATCGTGCGGGAGATGGCAGAGCTGCTCATGTTCCGCTTGACCGAGAAAAAGCTCGTCACCGACTCGTTGACGCTGGAAGTGGGCTACGACCGGGAGAATGTGGACAGCGGCGGCTACCGTGGCACTACCCAGACCGACCGCTATGGCCGCACCCTGCCGAAGGCGGCCCACGGCACCGTGCGGCTGGAAACGCCCACGAACCTGGGCAGCCAGATCGTGGAGCAGAGTGTGAAGCTGTTCCGCCGCATCACCGACCCGGCCCTCACGGTGCGGCGCATCAACCTGACGGCCAACCGGGTGCAGGAAGATGCAGGCGTCGAGCAGGTGGACCTGTTCCACGACACCCAGAAGCAGGAAAAGGAAAAGCGGCTGCAGCAGACCATGCTGGACATCCGGAACCGGTTCGGCAAGAACGCGCTGCTCAAGGCCAGCAGTTATGAGGAAGGGGCCACCATGCGCCAGCGCAACGGCCAGATCGGAGGGCACAAGGCATGAAGGAATATCAAGAAAGTGCGCTGGGCCGCGAGACTGCCCGCAAGTATGCGGACATCCTGGACAAAAGCCGCCCGGACAGCCCGGAGTCCCGCCGCAAACACCCCCGCATGAGCCTGCAGAGCCGGGCAAAGATCTTCTCGCCCTTTGCGCCGCTGCGGGGCCGGGAGATCGAGGAGATCAGCGGGGAAGATGCCGACCCCGGAGCGTGAGCAATTGCTGCTTTGTGCGCAGGCAAAACAACCTTTTTGCATTCCCGGCGGGGATGTGCTAGAATAGAGAAAATGCATTGCCAAAGGAGAACCCCCTGATGCCGAATATCATTGAGATCACAGACATTTCCGCCCCGGAGCTGGACGTTTACGCCCGGCTGACCCAGGCGCAGCTGCGCAATCGGCTGGAGCCGGAAAAGGGCATCTTCATCGCCGAGAGCCCGAAGGTGATCGCCCGGGCGCTGGACGCCGGGTACCAGCCGCTTTCGCTGCTGATGGAGCGCAAACAGATCACCGGCCCGGCGGCAGACATTCTGGCCCGCTGTGGGGATGCGCCGGTGTACACGGCCGACCGGGAGACCCTGGCCGGTCTGACCGGCTTCGAGCTGACCCGGGGCGTGCTGTGCGCGTTCCGCCGCCCGGCCCCGCGCAGCGTGGAGGAACTTTGCCGCAGTGCCCGCCGGGTGGCCGTGCTGGAAGGCATCGTGGACTCCACCAACGTGGGTGCCATTTTCCGCAGCGCGGCGGCCCTGAACATGGATGCAGTGCTCATCACACCCTCCTGCTGCGACCCGCTGTGCCGCCGGGCAGTGCGGGTGAGCATGGGCACGGTGTTCCAGGTGCCCTGGGCGCAGATCGGCGGCTGCCCGGCCGACTGGCCGGAAAAGGGCATCGCCCAGCTGCACGAACTGGGCTTCAAGACCGCCGCTATGGCTCTGAGCGACCGCTCGGTGAGCATCGACGATGCCGCCCTTGCCGCCGAGCCGAAGCTGGCCGTCGTACTGGGCACCGAGGGCGACGGCCTGGCCCACAGCACCATCGCTGCCTGCGATTACACCGTCAAAATTCCCATGTCCCACGGCGTGGATTCCCTGAATGTGGCGGCCGCCAGCGCGGTGGCCTTCTGGCAGCTGGGTAACCGCTGAACGGTGGGCGAACGGCTGCGCATTTGTGCGAGAAATGTAGGTTTGTCAATGATGCGTTACACAGTGGGAGCAGAAGCTTGATTCCTATA
>ERZ1034901.112-NODE-112-length-64599-cov-13.120460_pt1 | contig 64599 bp, 50 predicted proteins | sample MGYA00520628_ERZ1034901 | MGnify/ENA primary metagenome ERZ1034901 (study PRJEB33766, sample SAMN09781783) | gut metagenome | biome: gut microbiome | host: Homo sapiens | place: Madagascar | study: EMG produced TPA metagenomics assembly of the PRJNA485056 data...
CCTTGTCGCCATGCAGCTTCAGGGGGTGGTGTTACCGGATTTCTGGGAATTCACGTAGTTGTAAACACTATAAGAATCAAGATTTTAGGATTAATTTTCAATGTCAATAAACCATTCCGGGCCGGATTTCGGGCATGAAAAAAGCCCCAAAAATGAGGGAAACTCATCTGGGGCTTGTACGAAATTTCAACTTGTTGATTTTTAGGAACTCTTCATGGTGCGAAGATCTGAGGTTCTTTTACTTAACAACTGCCTCTACAGAAAAGCCTCAACATCGGATCGGTGCTGAGGCTCTCGGCGTTGTTTTGGGTACTGTCGGCGAAGTGGAAAAACTGGCTTTCCGAATTTATGGAAGCCCCCTCAAAATAAAAAAGGAGAAGGTCAGCTTCTCACGTTGCGACTGTGTATCTTTCGAAAGCAATAAACAAATTATTATTAATGAGCCGTAAATGGTGCAGGCGGCCATGACAAAGTGCAGTTGCCAATAAATCATGAACCATCTCGTCTATGGATGACGGATGGGAAGCTGATCAGCCGCAATGGCAGCTTGGATCAGAAAGCGAAACCTCCGGAGCATTGCTGCCGCCGGAGGCTTCCTCTGTACCGAAGACGATCTGGCACGCCTTCAGCGTGAAGGTTACTTCTTCAGGTTTTCGATCGCCGATTCAGCAGCGACATAACCCGAGACGATGACCCAGGTGTTCTTCATCGTGGTGAGGGCGTCAGCACCGTTAGCACCGCCCACAACGCTGCCGGCACCGTAAAGGTTGCCGATGGGCTTCCCTGCAGTGTTGAGGATGCGCATGTCGGCGTCAGCCTTCAGGCCGCCGAGCGTCGTCTGGTAGCGGCCCTTCTGCTCGATGATGTGGTAGGGGCCTTCGCCGATCGCCTTGAGGGTCGTGCGGCCGAAGTCCGCATCCTTGCCCGCCTTCACAAACTCGTTCCAGCGCGCAATCGAAGCCTCGACGCCGGCAGCGTTGATGCCCATTTCCTTCGAGCAGTGCTCGATCGTGCCTTCGCAAATGATGGGCTTGCCGTTGTTGCGGATCGACTTCCAGCTCTCAAAGATGTCCTTTGAGGTAACGGTATGGTCGTCGATCGCCTTCTGCTGATAGATCTGCCAGGCGGCGTTGTCGAGCACCAGGTAGAGCGTGTAGTCCTTCTGGCTCATCGTCGCGCGGGCGAGGGCATTGAGGGACGAATTCTCGTTGATCACGCGCTTGCCGTCGGAATTGACGTAGATCGCGCTGTTGCGGACGGCCAGGGTCGAGGAGCCCGTCGTATCCATCGAGCGGCCGGGCTGGACTTCGAGGCCGTTCGGATAAACGGTGATGCAGTCCATGTTGATCTGATCAGCACCGATTTTCCGCGCCATCTTGAAGCCGTCGCCGGTTTCCGTCGGAATGCCGTAGAAGAGCGCGTGCTTGGCGATTTCAGGAACCATCTCATGGTCTGCGCCGTAGCCGCCCGAAGCCAGGATGAAGGACTTTGCCTTGAATTCATAGGGCTGATCGTTCACGCCCGTCGCGCGGACGCCGATCACGCTGCCGTCCTTGTCGGTTACGAATTCCTGCGCGCGAACGTCGGTCATGATGACGCCGCCGTGCTTCTTGTAGATGTCGAGCATCTGCTCCTGCCAGTGCAGCGAATTGCCCTTGGCGCTGATCTGACGGGCGGCGCTGTGGCCGGGGAACTTGACCCAGGCGGCGCCGTATTCGATCTTGAGGTCGTCGATGAGCCAGTTGCCCACTTCGCCCACGCGTTCTGCGGCCATGCGGGCGAGCACCTTGTCGTTTCGGTTGTCGCCGCCGACAAGCATGTCCTTATAGAGGAGCTCGGCGCTGTCGTTCTTTTCCTTCATGACCTCGCGCTGATAGCGCGTGCCCGTGGCGGCAAGACCGCCGTGGTTGAGCGCCGAAACGCCGCCCACTGCCGCGCGCTTCTCCATCAGGATGACCTTCTTTCCGGCGAGAGCTGCCTTGACAGCAGCGGTGATGCCGCCGTTGCCCGCACCGATCACGAGGATTTCGGAATCGACTTCCTTCACGGGCGAGCCGGCGAGGGACTGGTGGCCCACGGGCTTCGTGAACTGGGAAATGTCGGCGCCTGCGTTCTTGAGCGCAGCCACGACGGCGTTGATGATGGCGTTCGAGGTGAGGGTAGCCCCGCTGATCACATCGACCTTGGCCGTCTGGTTCTCAACGATCGCGGCAGGGATGCGTTCGATGGCGGGATCGGAAATGCCGACGGATTCCTTGTGGCTTACAACGTCGACCTTGGCAATGCTGCCGGCCTTGAGCGTGACTTCAACCGTGACGGGGCCGTTGCGGCCCATGCTTTCGCCGCGATAGGCGCCGTCGGCGGGAGCCGCAGAGACGGCGGCCGCAGCGAAGGCGGCGGAAATGGCGATGGCGGCGATGGCAGGCTTCATCTTCATGATGTGGTTTCTCCTTTGTCCTTTGGCGCTCCGGCGGGGCGCTTTTCTGTGGATGCGCGGAATTTTTCCGCGTTCACCACTTTTCCGCCATAAACATTTGTTGAGTGGCGGTTTGGGAAAGGATGAAAGACGACTCGCAGGATGCGCGCGAATTCGCGTCAGAGCCGTGCTATGTCCGCGCCTGCGAGACGCCCGAATGTGAGGCAGTCGCTGAGGCCGTTGCCGCCCATCTGGTTGTCGCCGTGAAGGGACCCGGCGGCCTCACCGGCTGCGTAGAGCCCAGGAATGACGCTCCCGTCGGGGCGCAGCACGCGGCTCCAGGCGTCGACCCGAATGCCGCCCTGACAGGCGTGGCGCGTCATGCCTGCGTAGCATCCCCAGAAAGGCGGCGTTGCGATGCGGGACGCCCGGACAAGGTTCTTGCCGAAGGCGTCTCGCTGAATCTCAATGCCGTCGTTGTAGCGCTGAATGGTTTCCGAGAGCGCTTCGGGAGGCATCCCCATCGCGCGGGCAAGCTCCGGGATGCTCCGGGCAACAAAGGCGTCTCCGGTTTCGACGCCCCAGACCGTTTCCTTCTGAATGAGCACGTTGTAGCTTCTCAATCCCTCGTCGTCGACGACCGCAAAGGCCGTCTGCCGGGGAAGCGCCAGAACGCGGTCGCGCAGAATGTCGCGCCGGGCATCTTCGCGCACGAATCGGCGGCCGTCCGGACCAACGAGAATGAAGCGGTCGACCTCGTTGTGAAGACGCACGCGGTGACTGCGCCCTGGAGGGGATCCCGGCTGACACTGGATCTTCTCCATGTCGACGAGGGCGGCTCCCGCCGCGCGGGCGGCAAGGAGCATTTCGCCCGTGATGCCGGGGGCGTTGTTGTGGGTGAGATTCGCAAAGCGCGGCGCAAACTCGCTGATCATCGCTTCGCTGGCGGCGTAGCCGCCGCTGGCAATGAGAACGCCTTTGCGGGCGCAGAATCGCTCGGGAGCGGCGCCTTCAGAGCGGACTTCGACGCCGCGGACGGTTCCGTCCTCGGAGAGGAGCCGCACGACGGAAGCGCCGCATCGAATCTTCACGCCGAGGCGGTTCGCATGATCGAGGAGCGTGCGGATGTAGCCCGATCCATTCGGCATCAGAGGCTTTGAAGCTCGCGGGAAGTGTTCGCCCGAAACGGTATAGATGCGCGGCGAGAATCGCATGCCGTGCGCCTCGAGCCATTCGAGCGTCATCCCGGCTTCGCGGGCGAAGCGCCGGATGCGCGCCCTGTCGGCGGTCGGCCCGGCGTTCTCGAGAATGTCCGCTTCAAAGCGCTGCCAGTCGTCGAGGATGTCCTCCGGGATCTGCCGCTTCGGCGCGGGGGCAGAGTAGTAGCCGCTCGCAATGAGCGTGTTGCCGCCCGGAGCGGCTTCCTTTTCAAGCACGAGCACGGATGCGCCGTTCTCCGCCGCGCTCACGGCTGCGGCAAGTCCCGCGCCGCCAGCACCGGCGATGATGATGTCGAAGCCGGGGAGATTCCGGAGAGTCCCGCGCGCGGCCGCCTCGTGGAGGAAGGTTCCTGCAAGGGACGCGGCCAGAAGCCGGCGCCGCAGGAGCGACAGTGGGGAAGCGCTGCTCATCGGGAGTTACTCTCTTCGCCGACGCCTGCGTCCTTATCAGGAGCGCTCTCCGGAGAAAGCATCCGGACAGTGACGAAAGCCCTGGATTCGGATTCGCCGGCTATAAGCCCGGCGGCCCGGAGCTTCCCGAGAATCTCAACAGGCGAATGGATGCCGAGCTTGCGGTAGATGCTCATGCGGTGGATGCGGACGGCCTGTTCGGAGATGCCGAGGGCGGCGGCAGCAGGCTTGTTCGGAATCCCCTGAGCGGCCTGCAGCGCGACTTCGAGCTCCCGGGGCGTAAGGCTTGCGACCCTGCGGCGCAGGCTCTCGAGCTCCGCCTTTTTCGTCCTTTCCTCAATATGCCACTCGAGAAGTGTGCGGCAGGCCTCGGCGAGTGTTTCGGCTTCGACGGGCTTCTGCAGAAAGTCTGCTGCGCCCCGCTTGACGGCAAGGAGCGCCATGTCGATGTCTCCGTGGCCCGTGAGAAAGAGAACCGGAAGGTCGATGCCGCGTTTTCTTAGGACTTCCTGACATTCGAGCCCCGACATGCCGGTCATGCGCACGTCGAGCACGACGCAGCCCGGGCGGGCGAAATCGTCGAATTGAAGGAATTCTTCTCCTGATGAGTACGTGCGGACCTCCATGCCGGCAACGTTGAGGACGAAGGAATGAGCGCGCAGAAGCGCTTCATCGTCGTCGACGAGTCTAACGAGAGGAGGAAGCAGGGGCATTTTTAGTCCTTTCCTGAAAGGGGAAGAGAAAGGCAGGCGCATAGACCGGGGCCGGGAGATGCAGGTTCATAGTAGAGGCTTCCGCCATGCGATTCGGCAATGCGCTTCACCAGCATGAGGCCGAGTCCGAGCCCTTCGGGCTTGCTGCTCGCTGAGGGAAGTCCGAGGCTGCGGATTTGCTCTTTGCTCATGGGGAGCCCTCTGTCCTGCACAGCAATGACCAGACGTTCCCGTTCGACGCGTGTGAAGATTTCTATATCCGGGCGAGAACTCTCTCCTGCATTATGCGAGGAGGAAGCTGCATTCTTGATGAGGTTGAGGAGCGCAAGTTCGATTTCAAGGGGTTCTGCAAGGATGCGGATGTCGGAGGCGGGTAGAGCAATTTCCATTCTGGTTGTTCGCCCTGCAGCGGTTCCGCAGAAGGAGTCGACTGCACGGGAAATGAGTTCGGCTGCGCAGAGAACCGAGCGGGGATGTTCGCGGTTTTTGGCGTAGCTGCTCACATGTTCAACGATGCGCGAAATCCTCGCCGCTTCTTCATTGATGCCTTCAGCGGCTTGAGCTACGAGAGGAGAGATGCCGCCCCGCTGCTTCATGAACATGCGGAGTCCCCCGGAATAGGCCACGAGGCTTGCAAGCGGCTGTCGCACTTCATGCACGAGCATGGAGCAAAGACTCGAAATGATTCCGGCGCGCTCCATCAGGTAGAGGCGTTCCCGTGCCTCCCGAGCGCTCTGGTTCGCAAGCGTGAGTTCCTCGGTTCTGCGACGAACCAGGAGATTCGCGCGTATGGAATGAAGGAGCATGAGAAGAATTAGGGCGAGGCAGGCAAGGATGGCGGTTTTGTAGCGCTTCCAGAGAACGAAAGGGGAAATTTCGTTGAGGTAGCTGTAGGGACCGAGCCTCAGCACCTGGTAGACCTTCTCGACGGGCGTGAAGTTGTCGGCAATGCCGAGGGCGTAGCCGCCCCGCGAGGCCGGCAGCGTGAGCGCGGCGATCATGAAACCTTTGAGAAGGTTCGGGTTGAGGCCGGAAGCCGAAGCGAAAACGATGTCGGGGAAAAGCGGGCTTGAAACGATGCAGGAGAGGGCGGACTGGGGCCGGGGATTGACGACCCGCAGCGCATTTTCCGGAACTGCGCCCTGGGCGAGAAGTTCCTCAATGCGGCATGAGGGAAGAACGGCCGCTTCGGCTCTCCCCGCGAGCACTTCCATGACGGGATCGGCCTGGCCGTAGCCTGTAACAACTGCGCGCTCATCGAGCGCTTTGACATTCACGCCTTCTGTTTCGAGCATGGCCTTGAGTACCAGCCAGGTGCTCACGTCGTTGCGGTCGTAAACGGCAAGGCGCTTTCCGGCCAGGTCGGCAAGCGTTCTGATGGGGCTGTCGGCCTTTCTGAGGACGGTCAATGCGGCCGACTGCGAGGGATCGGAAGAGCGCGGCGAAATGCGCGAGCCGATCTGCACGGCCTTTCCCTTGAGGCGCAGGCTGCTGAAGATCCCGCTGTCGGCAAAGAAGAGATCGACCTCATTTTTCTCAACGGCTTCGACGAGCGCGTCGATTCCGAGCATCCGGCTTTCAAAGCGCATTGCAGGGAAAAGCGTGCGCAGATGGAGCATCGTCGGCGCAAAGGTCTCGATATAGAAGCGCGGTTCGAGCGTTTCCTGCACCGCGACGCGGACTACCACCGGCCGCTGTTGAGCAAATACGCTGCTTCCCGAAAGCGCCAGGCTCAGAAGGAGAAGGATCGGGAAGAAGAGGCGCATGCGGGACGAGTCGAATCAGGAAAACCGGAGGGAACGTAAGCGAGAGATTCCGCGGCAGTAAGGTACTCGCCGCTTCCGCAGACGCTTATCCTGAGTATAGGGCTTCCTTAAGTTCATTCTGGAAAGCCCTTCGTGCTCCCGGTACCCGGCCTGGCTGCACATTACTTTTTTGAACGGTGGTCCCAACGATTATCTTGACAGCGGGTACTGTCTCATCTGCTCTATCTTCAGGCTACCCGAACAACTTGGGCTTCCTCCGTGCCTTTATGCAAAGAAGCGGGCGGCCGAAATGGATCGCCCGCCTTCATAACGAGACAAAGGATTAAAGCGGCACGTCCTTCAACCATGCCGAGGGCCCCATGTCCTGCACTTCGTAGACGCTCTTGCCCTTTTCCCATTTCGCCGCGCCGCGGGCCTTGCCGGTGATTTTCTCGATCTCAACCTTCCAGATCATGGCGAGCGGACCGCGAACCTTGAACTGAACGTCGTTTCTGACCTTGCTGTTGCCCGGAGCATGGCGCCTGAGAATCGCTTCAAAAGCCTCCCGCCATTCCTTTTCATCCGTGACCGGATGGACCTTGCCCGTGACAACTGAGGAGGCAAAATCGACCGAATACCATTGCGGCAGCGTCGTTGCCTTGGCGATGAAGCAGAGCGAGACGTTCGGGTTCATGAGCATGTTGTCGGCCTTGCGGCCTCCGGGCAGACCGGTCGAGTGAAAGTAGAGCGCGTCGCCGACCATGACCGGGGAAACCGGGACGGCATAGGGAAAGCCTTCCGCATCGCAGGTTGCAAGGACGGCATGTTCAGCGGCCTCTATCACTTCACGGGCCTGATCGAGCGTAAGCTCGCGGGCCTTGCGCCGCATCGGGCGGTTGACGGTGGATTCGTTTGGCACGGCAGCATCTCCTTCTCTGATCCATGCATTTCGTATGTGGTCGCCTGCGCCGGCGGGCGCAGCAGGAACGATCATACGTCGGGAACAATGTCGGACTTATCAGTACTTGATCCAGTGATCCTCCGATCGGCAGCGATTGAAGGCTCGGTGAATCTGCAGATGGTTGAGAGCCCGGGCTTTCAGAAAAATAAGGAAAAAATCCAATAAAAAAAGACCTCAAACCGCATTGCAGTGCGATCTGAGGTCTTTTGCAATTGCTTTTTCACTCTTCAGGCCCGGAGGTCTTCCCCGGGAGCCCGAAGGAGCGTTCCGCGATTACTTGCTGTGCGGAACCTGAAGCGAGAACTGATGGCACTGGTTGCACATGAGTTCGGACTTCTGGTGACCCTTGTGGCAGTCCGTGCAGTTGACGTCGCCCAGGTGCGAGTAGTGCGGATTGGGTTCGTCCTTGGCGGTCTGCTTAGCGAGCGCCTCATAGCTGTGGCACTGCTTGCAGACGTCCTTCTTCACCTTCGCGCCTTCGGTCGGCGCGGTCTTGTGGCAGGTCTCGCACTTCTGGCCGTGGGCAAGATGGAAGTCAGCCGTGTAGTCGGAAGCAAGCGCCGACGAGGAAAAAGCGGTGCCGAAGCAAAGCGCGGCGGCAAGAGCGATAAAGGTATTCTTGGTCATTTTGAATTTCTCCCCGTGATTCAGATCTTCGCCTTCTTGGCGCGGGCAGCCATTTCGCGGGCTGCAATGCGGCCGAAGACCGTAGCGGCGCCCAACTGCGCGCCGCCCGCATAGTTGAAGTAGAAGATGCCGCCCGCGGCATTGCCCGCGGCGTAGAGGCCGGGGATGCTGCCGCCGTCAAGGCTCTGAATCTCAGCCTTGGTGTTGATGAGCGGGCCGCCGAAGGTGGCCGTCATGCCGCCCTGGAAGGGAACGGCGTAGAACGGGGCCTTCGCAACGGGGTGCGGGTTCTTGTAGGTGCAGGGAGGCGTCATTTCGTCGAGCTTGCCGGCGGCAAGCGCGTCGTTGTAGGCCTTCACTTCCTTGAGAACGTTCTTCTCGGGGAGGTTCACCTGCTTGCAGAGGGCTTCAAGCGTATCGGCCTTACCGTAGGGGCTGTTGAGGCGGTCGAACTTGGCGATCACCTTCTCAAGCACCGGGCAGGTGCTGTCGACGATCACCCAGGCCTGGTTGTCGAGCGTCTGGAGCGCCGTCGTGCGGGCCTTCACCACGTAGGTGTTGTTCTCGTCCATGAAGCGCTTGCCGGAGGTGTTGACCTGAACGCCGTAGCCGGAATTGAGCACGTCGGCGGGGTTCACGTGCGTGACGCCGATGATCGGGCCGCAGTGGAACTGGTCCATGTTCACGAACTTCGCATAGAGCGGAAGCGTGAGGGAAACGTTTTCGCCGGTGGTCGACTTCGAGCCGCGCAGCACCATGCGGGTGGCCCAGCCGCCGATGTAGCGGTCGACCATTTCAGGGTTGGCGGAGAAGCCGCCCGTCGTGAGGCAGACGCCGCCCTTGGCGAGCCATTCCTTCTGGCCTTCGTCCGAGAGGGTCTTCACGCCCGTCACGCGGAAGTGGTCGTCGTGAAGGAGCTCGATCACCTTGTGCTCGTAGCGGATTTCGATGCCGCGCTTCTTCGCGGCGGCAAGGAGGTACTGCACGAGGCGGGCGCCGCCCGTGATGCCGTCGCCCAAGACGCGGCAGGTGCGGCCGAGACGCGGATAGGGCATCGGACGGATCTTGCCGAACTTGACGCCGATATCCTTTTCAAGCCAGTCGATGCCTTCGGAAATGTTGTCCGTGTAGGTGCGGTTCAAGGACTTGTCGCCCATCTGCTTGGAGATGTCCATCATCATGGCGTAGAAGGCGTCAGCCGTATCCTCGATGCCCTGTTCCTTCTGGTGCCGGGTGCCCCAGCCGCAGATGGAGCCGAGGGCGAAGATGGCGTTGCCGTCCGGACGGTCGCGCTTTTCAAAAAGCACCACCTTGGCGCCGAGATCGTGCGCCGTAATGGCGGCGATCAGGCCGGCAGGACCGGCGCCAACAATGATGGCATCATAGACCGGGTCCTTCGCCTTGCCCGCGGTCTTGGCTTCGGCAGCGCCGGCAATGCCGGCGGCGCCGGCAGCGGCTGCGCCGAAAATGGAAGTCTTCAAGAGGCCGCGGCGGGTCATATCCGTGCTCGACATCATGCTTCTCCTGTTTTTTGTTGTATATGAATGCTGAAAGGACTTCAGATAGTCCCTTTGGAGTCAGCCGGAAGTGTAGGTGCACCCCACCGATAAGTATGGTTGCTTCAGGACAAGAAAAAGGACTTTTCTGAAGCGAGCCTTAAAGCTTCTCCAGGGTTTCCCGACAGACGTTCTGTAGACTCCATTACATTGATCCTCCGGCATTTTTCCCCATGAATAAGGCCATTCCTTCTCTCTTTTTGGCAGGCTTTCTCCTCCTTTCTCTCTCCGGTATTTCGAATGCTGAGGGAGGCGCAGCTCCTGAGGCTCCGGCGCAAAGGCAGATCCGCGTGGGCGTCGGCGCCTTTGCTCTTCCCGAGCAGCGGGATGAATTTGATGCGGCAACCCTCACGACGCTCTTTGATACCTTCGGGATTGAGAACGTGACGGTGACGGACTACACGGTTGCCGATCTCGAGAAGGCCGTGAAGGCGGGCGAGGTCGACGTCTTCGTGAGCAGTTCCGGGGCGGCAAGACGCTTTGCGCCCATGGGCGCGAGGCCCCTCGCGACATCCGTGGCGCCGGGCCTGAGGGATCCCAACCACAATGAAGGCACGGCGATCATTCTCCGCAGGGGAGATTCAAGAACGCTCGCCGAACTCGAGGGCGCAAGACTTTCGGCCAACATGGCCTGGGGCTTTTCGGGCTATCAGATCGCGATGGGGGAGGTTGCTGCGCTTGGGAAGAATCCGGACAAATTCTTCGGCCGCACGCAGTTCTTCAACCGCAGCGACTCGATGGAGTCTGTTGCCCGGTCGGTCGCTTCCGGGACGACGGACGTCGGGTTTCTGAGGCTCTGCGCTTTTGAGGAATTAAGCCGCAAGCATCCGGATGTGACGGGAAAGCTCCGCGTCCTTGCGCCCCCGAAGGGCGTCGACACGAGCGCGGTCTCCTGCGTTGCGAGCACGAGGCTCTACCCGGCCCACAGCCTGTCCGTCATGCCTACCGTGACGCCCGAGCTCTCGCGAAAGCTCCTCGTTGCGCTCCTCACCATGCCCGCGACGGAAAGCGGCCGCGAATGGTCGGTCGCGACGGACTTTCATGCGGTCGACAAGCTCCTCGAGGACCTGAGGATCGGTCCCTATGCGTATCTCAGGGACTGGACGATGAGCCGCTTCGTCAATGCCTTCTGGCCCTATCTCCTTATTCTTCTTCTTGCGGTCGCGGGGCTCGCCTATCACGGCTGGCGGCTCAGAGTCCTCGTGGCAAGGAGAGAACGCGAGCTCGAGGAAGTGCACGTCCGCGAAGTCGAGCAGAGTCAGAGAATTGCAATGCTGCAGCGCGCCGGCGCCGTGGGGCAGCTCTCAAGCCTCATCGCGCACGAGGTGCATCAGCCGCTCTCTGCCATCCGACTCTTTGCCGAGGGGCTTGAGCGGAGGGCTAAGGCCGGAACCGCCACGAACGAGAGCGTTCTCAAAATCGCCGGGAGGATCGCCGGACAGGCCGAGCGCGCGGGGGCGATCGTCGACCGCGTGCGGGACTATGCGCACCAGCGGGAGCCCGTTTTCCAGCGGATCCGGGTAGCGGATCTCGTCCAGCACATTCGGGAAACGTATCCGAAGCTCGAGGCAAAAACCGAGGTGATCATTTCCCGGGAGGCGCGGCATTCGGAAGTGCGCGGGAGCGTTCTTGAGCTCGAGCTTGCCGTCGTGAATCTCATCCGCAATGCCGTGGAAGCCGTTCGCGGCGTCGAGAGCCCCCGGGTCGTCCTCGAAGTAAGCTCTTTCGGGAACAAGGTGCGCTTTGAGGTTTCCGACAACGGCCCGAAGCTTTCCGAAGAGAAAATCCGCGCGCTCGCATCTCCTATTTCAAGCGAGAAGCCCGAAGGGCTCGGCCTCGGTCTCTCGATCGTGAAGCACCTCGTGGAGCGCCACCAGGGCGAACTCGTCTTCCGCTCCGGCGGGGGAGCCGCAGGGGACGGGCTCGCAGCGGATATCATCCTGCCGACGGCCTCCCCGGATGCGGGGAATGAGAAGGAAATGACGGAAGAAAAGAACGAAAGAAACGAAAAGGAGATCCGCGCATGACGAAGTCTGAAGAACCGCTCATCCGCATCGTCGACGACGACGAAGCGCTCTGCGAGGCGATTTCCTTCGTGCTTGAGGGCGAAGGCTATGAGACCGCCGTTTATCAGAGTGCGGAAAGCTACCTCGAAAAGGATGATCCATCGAGGTATGGGGTGCTCCTTCTTGACGTCAAAATGGGCGGCATGAGCGGTCCGGAACTTCAGGAAGCGCTCATCCGGGCCGGGCAGAAGATTCCCATCATCTTTCTTTCCGCGCACGGCTCGATCGACCTTGCGGTCGACCTGATGCAGAAGGGCGCGGTGAGCTTCATCCCGAAGCCCGTGGGATCCGAGAAGCTTCTCGCGACGATTGAGCATGCCTTGAAGGATGCTCCGGTCTTCGGCGCTTCGCACGCAGAAGCAAAAATTGCAACAGATCCTTTAAGCGATCGGGAGGAGCAGGTAGTGCGTTTGGTCTGCGAAGGCCTTACCAACAGGCAGATTGCCGAACGGCTCGGCGTCTCGAAGCGCACAATTGAATTCTTCCGCGCCAATGCAATGCGCAAGCTCGGAGCTCATAATGCGAAGGAGCTGCAGCATCGATTCCAGCTCAAGTACTGAGGACGAAGCTGCCGTATTCCATTTTCAGGATAAGACCATGCATCACGAAGATATTTACACCGAGACCCCCGCAAGCCCGGATACGCTTGCCAACCTCGGCCCCCTCGCGCCTCTTGCCGGCACCTGGTACGGTGCTGACGGCGTCGATACGCATCCGGTCGCCGAAGGCACGGAATCCGAACCCTTCGTTGAAACGCAGACCTATGAGCTGCTCGACCCCCAGAACAGCGGCCCGCAGCTCCTTTACGGCCTTCGCTACCACGTGGCGATCACGAAGCCCGGCGAACTCAACGCCTTCCACGATCAGGTGGGCTATCTCCTCTGGGAGCCCGAGACCGAAACCGTCTTCATGACGCTCGCCATTCCGCGCGCTCAGGTCGCGATGGCGGTCGGCAAGGCGAAGCCCGGCGACAAGCAGATTCACCTGCGCGCCGAACGCGGCTCGACCATGAACGGCATTGCTTCGAACCCGTTCCTTGAGAAGAACTTCCGCACCGAGTCCTGGGACATCACGTTCACCTTCAATGAGGACGGCTCCATCTCCTACGAGGAAGACACGGTGCTCGTGATTCCGGGAGTCGAAAAGGAATTCCATCACACGGACAAAAACACGCTCCGCATGATTGCCGCTGCCCGCCCGAACCCCGCGATGGTTCAGGAAGGCCTCATGAACCGCAATCCGAAGTAATCGCGCGGCTCTGATCTCGTTTGAATGAGAAAAAGGACGGATGGCCCGGGAAATTCTCCGGGATCCGTCCTTTTTTTGCGCCGCTTGGGACGGGCTATGCCGCGGCTCCAGGCACGACTTCCCAGCGGTCAAACCGCCTTTCCCTGCCGTTGAAGACCATGGCGACGGCAATGAGCTCTCTGCCGTGAGGCGCTTCGCCGTACCTGCGATCCCGGATCTGCATGACGGCGCTCCGGAGGAGCTTTTCGGCATTTGTGCCGTCAGCGGAGAATTTGAGTTCGAACACCCAGCGGCGATGAGGCGTTTCCACCTCGAGATCGCTTCTTCCGAGTGCGGAATGCTTTTCCACATCCGGCACCATTGCGCCGCCCATCAGAAGTACCAGGAGGTGGCTCCTGCAGGAGGCTTCATTGACAACCGGATAGCGTGAATAGTCGATGGCGTTGAAGACCTGGTTGAAGTGCGCAATAACCGTTTCCGGGCGTTCCCGGTCGAGCATCTTCGCGAGCCGGGAGACGCCGGCATCGAGCCGGTTGATGTTGCGGAGCATTTCGTCCGCATAAAGCCGCGCCATGGAAAGCTCGACTTCCTTATTCGGATATCCCACCTCGACTTCCGCGACGTTGAGCTGCTCTCTGATTGTGAGGTAGCCCGCCTGAAAGAGAAGCGCCTCGACCGAAAGCTTGTCGTACTGGCGGACGGCGCCCAATTCGTCGAGCGTCATGGCGACGGGAACGTCGAAGGACTCCGGCCGAACCAGCTGATGCTTCTCGAGGTATTTGAGTAGGAGCGAGGGCTGCCCGCCGCTTTCGTACCAGTAGTTTTTGAAGCCCTGCTGAGGATACTTGAAGAAGTTGAGGACCGACCACGGGCAGAACACGTGGGATTGAGCGGAAGGCTCAAACGAGAAGCCGTCGTAGTTGTCCCGAAGGTTTTGAAGCACGTGTCTTTCAGTGGTGCCGAGCTTTTCCGCGGCATTCCGAAGGTATGCAGCAAACCCCGATTTGATTTCCTCTTCGGTATAGCCGAGAAGCGTTGCATAGGCCGGATTTAAAGTAATGTCGTCGAAGTTGTTGAGTTCGGAGAAGATGCTGGTTTGACTGTATTTTGTGATGCCGGTCATGAAGAAGAACCGGAGGCAGCCTTCATATCGTTTGATGACGGCGTAAAAGCGGCTCAGGACTGTCCTGATCTCATTAAACAGACGGGAATTCTCGAGATGCGCGGTGAGCGGCGCATCGTATTCGTCGATCAGGAGAACAAAGCTGTTGGATCCCAGAGTGGAAAGCCAGAGCTTGAACTGATCGAGAAAGAGACTCACGGTGTTTGTCGGGTCGTACCGGAAGCCGATATCCGCAAAGGCGGTCGCAATCATGCTGCGAAGCGACTTTTGGAACTCTTCCGCGGATGGGAGATCCTTCAAGTCGGAGAAGTCAAGCCTGGCGACCGGATAAGTTTTGTCCTTCCAGAGCTTTTCAATCATGAGGCCCGAAAAATCCCGCAGGCCGTTTTTGAAAAGCGATTCAAAGGTTGATACGAGAAGGGACTTCCCGAAGCGCCGCGGGCGGACGATGAGAATCTTGCTGCGGACGGAAGCGAGCTCGTAGATTAGAGCGGTCTTGTCGATGTAGATCTCGTTGGAGTTTCTGAGCGCAGCGAAATCTGATGTCCCGAGAGGGAGTGCTTTTCCCGGTAGAGCATTCATTTGAGCCTCTGGAGACATCTTTGTTAATGGCAGAATCCATTCGTGATTCCCGTAAAACCATGAGGTTACGGGACGATTGCCAAGTCTAAGGCATTCGCAGTGCGGCAGGTGCCGATGCTGCTGCGTTGGCATCCGGCTGGAAGGATGCGCTCCTGCGCTTCAAAGCGGCGGAGGCCTTCGGAAGCTTTGTTAGACTGCCTCGCAAAGGAGACGAAATGAAAACGGTATCCCTGGGCATTGAGGATTTCGGTCGAATACGGGCATCGAATTATTTCTATGTCGACAAGACGGCCTTCATCCGCGACTGGTGGGAGAACGCGGCGCTCGTGACCGTGCTCACGCGTCCGCGTCGATTCGGCAAATCGCTCATGATCGATACAGTGGAGCGCTTCTTCACAGCAGCGGAAACCAATCAGGAAGCGCTTTTCGGGGATCTTGAAGTCTGGTCAAGCGAGGAGATGCGCAGTGTCGCCGGAAAGATTCCGGTCATCCGTCTTTCTTTTTCCGGCGTCAAGGCGCCGACCTTTGAGGAAGCGCGCGATCTGATCGTGCTGGCGCTTCGGGAACTTTTTGGTAAATTTCCCTTTTTGACCTCAGCGCCTGAGCTTGATGACGAGGAGCGCTCCTACTTCGCGTCATTCGGGCTCTCTTCAAATCCTGCACTCATTAAATATAGTCTCCGGTTCCTCTCGACTGCACTTCATCGGGTTTACGGCGTGAAGCCCATTATTCTGCTCGATGAATACGACACGCCGATGCAGGAGGCATGGCTTAACGGCTACTGGGATGCACTGGCGCAGTTCGTCCGTGCCTTCATGAACCTTTCCTTCAAAGACAATCCCAGTCTGGAGCGCGCGCTTCTGACGGGCATTACCCGGGTCAGCAAGGAGTCCATTTTTTCGGACCTCAATAATCCGGATGTCATAACGGTGCTGTCGGATGAATACCAGACGGCATTCGGCTTCACGGAGGCCGAGGTTGCGGAAGCATTGAAGGAATATGGTCTCAGCGATCTGGACGATGTGAAGACCTGGTATGACGGGTTTTCTTTCGGCTCCGTGAAGGGCATCTACAATCCGTGGTCGGTTACGAATTACCTCAAGAAAAAGCGTCTGGCTCCGTATTGGGCCAATACGAGCAGCAATGAGCTCGCGGGCCGCCTTGTGCAGACCGGCAATTCGGACGTCAAGCAGGCCTTTGAGAGCCTCTTGAACGGCGGGTCCGTAACGGTTTCGCTCTGTGAGGAGATAGTCTTCCAGGACATTGAGACGAGTCCGGCGGCTTTGTGGTCCCTGCTTCTTGCAAGCGGCTATCTCAAAGTCGTGCGTCAGGCGGATGACGACCACTACGAGCTCGCACTCACCAACCTGGAGGTGCTTAAAACCTTCGATGCGCTCATCGGCCGGTGGTTCTCGAGCGCACAGGAATCGAACTATCCCGACTTCATCGAAGCGCTCCTTACCGGCGACATTGAGAACATGAACTTTTTCCTCAACCAGCTCACGTGTTCGGTCTTCAGCTTCTTTGACGCCTCGGGTTCCGAACCGGAGCGGTTTTACCACGGCTTCGTTCTCGGGCTTCTCGTCTCACTCCGGCGCCGCTATGTCGTGACAAGCAACCGGGAGAGCGGGCTCGGGCGGTGCGACGTGATGCTCGAACCGCTCGACAAATCGAAGGACCTGGCCTTTATCCTCGAATTCAAGGCAAAGCGCCCGGGAACATCCGGGACGCTCGAGGATGCAGTGAAGGAAGCGCACGAGCAGATCGAGAGAAAGCGCTATCGCGAGGAGCTCATCGGCCGCGGCATTGAGGCTTCCCGAATCCGCGTCTTCGGGTTCGCGTTTGAAGGAAAGCGCGTGCTGGTCGATTGATAAGCGGAGTAAAAGCCGGGAAACGGTAGAATTCTTGAAAGCGTCTAATGCGCTTTCTCTTCCTCTGTCTTTCCCGTCGCGCTCATGAAATGCCTTCAGAATCTTCTTGCCTGGCAGGTTTTCGTTGCCGCCTGCCGCACGCGCAGCATTTCTGAGGCCGCGGTGCTGGCGGACATTGATCTCCCGAAAGCCTCGCGGCTGATTGCGGGCCTGGAGAAGGAACTGGGAAAGTCTCTTTTCGACAAGACCCGCCGCCCGATTCAACCGACGGCGGAGGCGGAGAAGCTCCGCGCAGCGATCGAACCCCTTGTAACGGGCTTCCAGGAAATTCTGGAGCCGAAGAAGGATGAGGCGGGCGAGCAGATCATCCGCTTTGCGGCGCCGATTGAACTCGCGCAGGAATACTTTTCCGAGCAGCTTTTGCGCTACAGCGGCCTTTTTCCGGGCGTCGCCTTTGCGGTTGTGCCGGAAACAGGGCCCGATGAAGTGCGCCGGGGCGAGGTCGACGTAGCTGTTCTCAACCGCAGGCCCGCGGACCCGGCAGGCCTCATCATCCGCAACTACAACAATTCCACGACGGTGCCGCTCGCAACGCCCGAGTACCTCCGTCGCGCCGGGATCCCGGAGAAGCCTTCAGATCTTGCGAAGCACGAGGGTCTCCTTCTCAAGGCCTACAACGACGAAGCCGTCACCGGGGAGCTTTTCTGCGGGAAAGCCTCTGAACCCCTTGTCTGGCGAAAAACCTTCGTCACGCACGACCAGCTCACGCTGAAGCGCCTTCTTCTCGAGCACCACGGCATTACGGTGGATCTTGCGCTTCTGCACGTCGAGGATGAAATCCGCGAGGGACGGGTGGTTCCGCTTCTCGAAGGCTGGACCCGGGCGCCGCGCTACATGTGCCTGGTCGACCGGCGGGAGGAGGAGCTCAATAACGCGAAGCTGAGGAACTTTGTCCTCTGGATGACGGCGACCGCCCGCGAAGACATGCAGAAGCGCACGGTCGACAACTTCACGTGGCTGCGCGACGCCTACAGGCGCTTCGCTGAGGCGCGCGCTGCTGGCCTCGTCTGAAGCGCAGTCACGTCCGATAGACCGGAGCATTGATCAGCCCCGAGAGCTTATCCTCCCAGGTATCGAACGCCCGGGCGTCATTCTTTCGGGCGAAAAGCGTTTTCGCAGGCGTCGGGAAGACTTCTTCGAGCGACGCCGCTTCGTGAAGCGTGACGGCGTTCATGAAGCAGATGTCGGCGCAGAGCCGGCAGCCCGTGCAGGCGCCGGCGTTGAGAAGAAGCCTGAGCGTTCCGCCTTCCCCCTGCGATTGAAGTGCTCCCGTCGGACAGACGGCCGGGCAGAGCGCGCAGCCGGAACATTTCGCGGCATTGATGCGGGGCGCCGAAAAGAGCTTTGCGGCTTCCCGACTGTCGGCTTTCCCCGATTTTTCGAGGAGACGCTTGAGCGCTTGGATGAGTCTCAAGCGGCTGTCCGGGATCCGCACAAAAGGTTCTTCAAGAAGCGTTTTGGCGATGCGGCTTCGCGCCTCCTGAGTCTGAGGCGAAAAGGCGTCCTGAGGCTCAAGCGCAGCGCCGAGCCTCGAAAAGAAGCGGCGCCGGCCGGCGTCGACTTTCGGGGCGCCCCGAAGGGCTTCGAGCTTAAGAGGGAGATGGAGCTCCGCGCAGATTTTCCGCACGATTTCGATTCGGCTCGTGATGTCGGAAAGCTTTTTTTCGTCGACGCTCCCCGGCGCATAAAGAAGCCTGATTTCCTTTGCACCCAGAGCAACGGCGAGAAGGATCCAGTCGACCGAGAGATGAAGGAGCGAGGGAAGAAGAATTTTCTTCCCCGTCGCTCCGGCATTGGTTGCGGCAAAGACGATGCGGCCCTGAGGCGCCTCCCGGAGGAGGGCATCTTCCAAAGCTTCGCTTGTAAAGGCGGGCGCAATCAGGGCGTCCTCCGGGCAGACGCTCGTGCAGGCGCCGCACCCGGTGCACCTTGAGGCGGCGAAGAGGAGGCGCTTTTCCTTCAGGACGAGCGCTTCTTCCGGGCAAATGTCGACGCAGGCCGTGCAGGTCGAGGAGATGTGGCGGGTGCGCAGGCACCGCCTTCCGGCAAGAAGCGGCTTCGCGTCATCGTGCATGATGAAGTTCCTCACAGAGGCCGAGATCCGAAAGAATCGCTTCCGCGGCAGTTCTGCCGTCGGCAACGGCTTCGGCCGCGAGCGCCGCGCCCCGGACGGCGTCGCCTCCGGCATAGATGCCGGGAACGTTCGTGCGGGTGTTCGCTGCTTCGATCCGGCCCTTATCCGTGAAGCGTACGCCGAGCGCTGCAATCCACGGGTGCGGTTCCGTGCGGAAGCCGCAGGCGAGAAGAATCAGATCCGCAGGAATTTGCCGGATTTCGCCCGAAGGGACATGACGAATGTCGAGCGCTTTGACCGCTCCCGAGTCATCCGTGCAGATGCGCTGCGGGATGGCTTCAAAGAGAAGCTTCGCGCCTTCCTCGCGGGCGGCGAGGACTTCAGACGGGATTGCGCGGATTTGAGTTTCGGGCTTTCTCGCGATTGCGAGCACAGAGGAGGCGCCCTCGCGAATGGCGGCCCGCAGGCAGTCCATGGCGGTGTCGCCGCTTCCGATGACGACGACGCGTTTGCCGCGGACTTCCGCTGAAGCAGGGGGCGCTTCCGCGTGCTTTTGAATATCTTCCGGGAGCATCCGGAACGCCGAAGCTGCAAGGTAGGTTTTGGCCTCTTCCACTCCCTTGGCCTCTTCGCCGGGGATTCCCGGGGAAACGGGCTTCTCGGCACCCGAAGCGATGAAGAGCGCATCGGCATCTTTAAGAAGCTTCGCGGCGGAAGCGTCTCTCCCGACTTCCGTTCCGAATCTGAATTCAACGCCCATTCTCGAGAGCATCCGGCGGCGCCTCAGAACAAGCTCCTTTTCGAGCTTGAAGGCGGGAATGCCGAAGGTGAGAAGTCCCCCTGCGGCAGGCGCGCGGTCGCAGACGACGACGCGGAGGCCGGCCTGGGCGAGGATGTCGGCTGCCGCGAGACCGGCGGGCCCCGCGCCGATGATGACGACGGATCGATTGAAGTTCTTCCCCGGGCGCTTCGGCTCCCAGCCGCGCGCAAGGACGCGCTCAACCGCGGCGCGCTCGAGCGAGGCAATCGGGACGGCGCCGCCCGCGACGGGACAAACCGATTCGCAGAGATGCTCAGACGGGCAGACGCGGCCGCAGATTTCCGGCAGCCGCCCTTTCTCAAGCATCAGGAGCGCGGCGTCGCGCACGCGCTCTTCGCGAAGGAGCGCCATCCAGGCCGGAATGTCGGGGTGCTGCGGACAGGCCCTGACGCATGCTCCGCATTCGATGCAGCGGGCGCTTTGTTCCCGCATTTCGGAGAGCGTCAGGGTGCCGACGGCGGGAAGAAATGTCGTGCGGCGCTTTTCGAGCTCAAGCGGCGCGCCCGTCCGGCGCTGTGATCGCGGCTTCTGAGCGTCTGAAAGTTCCACTTTCCCCGGAATCAGAGGAAAGGTGATGGCGCCTTCCGGGCAGCTTTCGGCGCAGCGCCGGCATTTCGTGCAGTGCGCATGGCTTGAGCCTCCGTCAGGCTCCGTGAGCCGGATCCCTTCGGGACAGGCCGTGGCGCAGACGCGGCAGTTGAGGCCTTTCGACTCTCTGAGGCAGGCCCGGCTCACCGTCGGACGAAGCGTCCGGTTGAAGCGCGAGAGGAGCGTCATCAGGGCGCCGAGCGGGCAGAAGTTCCCGCACCAGCGGCGAAGAACGAAGATTTCAAGGAAGAGAAAGCCCGCAAAGATCGCGATCGACCAGGAGAGGTCGTTCACCTCGAAAAGCCGCCAGAGCGCGATGAGAAGCGCAAAGGTGAGGCCTACCGGACAGATGAGGCAGAAAACGGGAAAGCCGAAGACTGCGGACGATGCGAGCGCGCCCGCGAGAACGGCAAGAGGACCGGCATTCCGGGCGCCCGGGGAACGGGAAGAATGTTCGGTTTCGGCTTGCGCTTTCCTGACTGAAGCTGAGGCGCTCAAGGCGGGTTCAGCTTCCATGGCGCAGTTGGCCGGAGACGACTGCGCGCAAGCAAGAGGACCGGCGGCGGCTCCCTCAGTCTTTTCTTCATGCGGAGCGCCGGGCGCTCCCCGGGTTTTCTGCTCATCAATCCGGACTTCGTCGCGCTTCCTGAAAAGGCGCTTCAGGAGCGGTACGGGACACACCCAGCCGCAGAAGATGCGCCCGAAGATCGTGCAGATGAGGAAAACGGCAGCGAGTCCGAAGAAGGCCTGCGGGATGAAGGTCTTCTCGGCAAGCATGACTTCTATGGCGCCGAGCGGGCAGATGAGCGCAATGTCCTTCCAGCCGAAGCTCGAGAGCGTTCCCCAGCCGGTATGCCAGAGAAGCCCCGCGGCAGTGAGAAGCAGAAAAAGAATTGCCGTGAGGGAGCGGAGAACTTTGGATGAAATCTTCATTTGGAGCCTCCCTCTCAATCAGACGGCGCTATCGAAAGCGGCCTCACGACGATGCCGCGCTCCGCTTCTCCGCGCCAGGACTGGTAGACGTGCGAGGGGCAGATGAGCTCGCATTTGCCGCAGCCGTTGCACTTTTCCGCGTTCACGATCGGGCGGTTTCTGGGGTCAAGGTCGATCGCCTCATAGGGACAGGCTTCATGACATTTGGTGCAGGCGCCGGTTCTGAGCGCAATGCAGGAGTCGGTGACTTCCGCGAGTCCGATTTTTGCCGTTTCCGGGTCGAACGCGGCAATGGCGCCCGTCGGGCAGACTTCCGCGCATTTCTCGCAGAAGTCGCAGAAGCCGAGCCGGAAATCCATGACGGGCGTGCGAATCGCGAGGATTCCGTCGGAAAGCTTCCCAGCGCCGATCACATTGGTGTGGCAGACGCTGCGGCAGCGGTCGCATCTGAGGCACCGGGCAAGGAAGCCTTCGGGCGAAACGGATCCGGGCGGACGAACGAGATGGGATTCCCCTTCGGCGCTTCCCCAGGCGCCGAGCAGAAGGAGGCCGGCCGCACCGGCGGATCCTGCGAGAAGTCCGCGGCGATCGAATTTCGGGGGAGATTTTTTCTGGCTTCCGGCCGGCATGTCGGGGTCCTTCTTCTTATTGCCGGTCAGGCTTCTGCCTGCGGCATTCCGTCGTTTTTGAGTTCCTGAAGGAGGTCCTTCAGAAGCGCTCCGTCCACGATCAGGAACCCTCGCATGAACTGAGCGACGGCCGGGTAGAAGGGCTTTTCGGCATAGCGCTCGACGTCGCGGGCGAAGCCCTTCGTCCAGTTGAGGAGATGGTCCCCGAGGAACGACGCCTGCGCCTCAAGACTCGCAGTCACGGCTTCCGAATCCCCGCGGGCGGCGAACTTCATCGCGTCGCGGCAGAGCTGCGCCATGAAGTCGAGTTCGAGCGCAATATGGTCTTCGTGAATGTCGGAGTGCTCCTTCCGTGCGAGGCCGTGGCGGCGGTAGATTGCGCAGACCTTCTCCCAGGCTTCCTGCATGACGAGTCCCTGCGGGCTCGTATAGACGGATTCGTACGGATAGGCGGCTTTTCCGCCCGTGACGCCTGCGCCGATGAAGATCCGGGCATAGTCGACGGCAAGGTCCGTGAGCGGATCGCCGCCCGGGTTTTTGAGCCAGTCGCCGAGCTTTGCGGCGCCTTCCTTCATCGCTTCGCTCGGGTAATCGGCCGTGAAGTCCATCGAGCGGATCTTCTCGAGGAAGGTCCCGTCGATTTCCGTCTCAAAGACGCGGGAAAGAAAGACGTAGAGGCCGCAGCGGCTCTGGAAGAAGGGAAGAAGCTCTTTCATTTTGAAGTGAAGTCGGTTGGAATGGATGGTCAGAAGAAGCGCCACTCAGGGACGCCGAGCTTGAGGACGCTCCAGCTGAAGGCTGCGGAGCCGAGGGCGGCGAGAACCGTGAGAAGGAGCGCAGGTGCGGCAATCCCTCTAACTTTTCCTGCCTTCGATTGGACTCTCCTTCGAATCGCCCGGGCGATGAGTGCGGGGCAAATAATGCCCGAGAGGAGCGCGCCCATCCAGAAGGGAAGCGCGAGGTCGCCCGTGAGAAGCCTCCCGGCGGTCGGCGCATCGGAGGGCGCTTCGCCCAACCCAAGCCTCGCGAGAAAAATGAGGAGGCCGAGTGCGGGAAGAAGCGGCGTGAGGATAATCATCCGAAGCGCGCCTTCGCGGAGCGTGTTCTTCCCTTCCTCCTCAAAATCCTCCCGCCGTGCTTCAAGGTCGGCGATGAGAAGAAAAATGGCGGCGCCGGCCGAGATGCTCCATCCCAGAGCGGGAAGCCCCATGGCGAGCGTGTGCCAGCCGGCGCGCCAGGGCATGTAGAGGGAGAGCGCGGCAAAGACTGCGGCGAGCGTGCCGGCGATGCCGGCGAGGGCCGCAGCGGGCTTTGTCGTTCGCTCAAGCGCTCCGCGGCCGGCCAGGACGAGGTAGAGGAGAAGAAGAACGAGGGCGCTCCCGAGGCTCGCGAATTCCCGGAAAAGCCCGGTGCCGGGGTTCCTCAGGACGCCGAAGATGAGTTCGGGCCGCCCGAAGGAGAAGGCCGCGGCTGAGCCTCCGAGAATGAAGAGGAAGAGCGCTGCGAGCGCCGTTCTTTTCACAGCGCGCGCTCTCACTCCCATGCATTCGCCGAGGGCGAGCGCAAGTGCGGCTCCGGCGCCGAGCGTGGCGCAGAAGAGGAGCGTGAAGAGCGAGAGCGCGTTCGTCATGCCGGCAATCCCCGCTTAAAGCATCTTCGGCGGGTTGGCCTGCCAGTCGCCCGTCTTCTTGTGCAGGATGTAGCGCACGGTCGGGTGGTTCCCCGAATCCGGCATCGAATGCACGTTTTCGGGGCCGGCGGCGGCAATGACCTTCGAAACATCGCTTTCCGGATCATCAATGTCGCCGAAGAAGCGCGCCTTGGCGCAGCAGACCTTGACGCACGCGGGCTGTTCGCCCACGGCCTGAAGGTGCTGGCAGAGCGTGCACTTTTCGACCACATTCGTTTCCGCGTTGTAGGAACGCGCGCCGTAGGGGCAGGCCGCCATGCACATCTTGCAGCCGATGCACTTTTCCTTGTCGACCAGAATTTGTCCGTCCTCGGTCTTGTAGGTCGCGCCCGTCGGGCAGACCTTCACGCACGGGGCGTCCTTGCAGCCCTGGCAGATGGAGGGGAGAAAGTACTGCTTGATCTCAGGGAACTTTCCCATCGGACCGATCGAGAGCACCTTGTTGTAGTGCACGCCGAGGGCCACGTTGTTTTCCTGCTTGCAGGCGACTTCGCACGCAAAGCATCCGATGCAGCGGTCGAGGTCGATAACCATTGTTTTCTGGGTCATGATCGTTGTCTCCGTCAGAACTTCGCGTCAGGGGTCGTGTCGGTCGGCTGCGGGAGCCAGGGCTTGAAGTCCTCTGGCTTCTGCCAGATGCCTTCCGGAGCGCCGGGCGCCTTCGAGATCTGCACCTGGAAGCCGCGCAGCGTATAGGTGCCGACCATGTCGTTGAAGGGAGCATCGTTCTTCGAAAGAACATTGACGTTCGCTTCCTGCCAGCCGCCCGTCTTCGTGTCGAGCGTTTCCGGGAACCAGAAGCGCTCCATATAGACGATCCGGGGCGGGATGCCTTCGGTGAGGCGGACCTTCCCGCGGATGCGGCCGCGGAGCGACTCAACCCAGACCCAGTCGCCCGTCGCGACGGCATAGTCCTTCGCCGTCTCGGGGTTCACCCAGATTTCGGGCACCGGGTAGATTTCGCGCAGGTACGGAATGTTGCGCAGCGTCCCGTGGTGGTACATCGGGAGACGCCCGTTCGTGAGAACGAGCGGATACTTCTTCGCAATCTCGCCCGAGGGGCTTTCCGCCGGCTCAAGGTAGTAGGGAAGCGGGTCGTAGTCCTTCTCGACGGGCGGGAGCTTCTGGAGCGCATAGGGCTTGCCGGTGCGGCCGAGTTCGATGAAGACGTCGCCGTAGAGCTCGAGCTTCTTCGTGGGCGTTCTGAAGCCCTGGGGGAGCCCCGTCTTCGGATCCGTCTTCTTGTAGACGTAGTAGGAATTCCACTTCTCGTAAGGCATGTACGTGACCGGATTGTGCTCGAGGAGCTCCTTCCAGGTCATGTTGATGCGCTTGAGTCTTCCGTTGAGGAGCTCTTCCATCGAATCCCAGTAGGCGAGGTCGTCCTTCATGAAGGCGGGATCGCAGGCGCGCTTGCAGTTGTCGTTCCCGAGTTCGGCGCAGCGCTTGATGAGCTTCGACCAGAAGAGCGTTTCGTCCTCGGTCTCCCAGACGTGCGCCACGGCCTGGCGGGCGAAGACCATGTTCATGCATTCGACGAGCATGTTGGTCTCAAGCCATTCGCGGGCCGGAAGCAGAATGTCGGCGAACTTCGAGAAGGATGTCGGATACATGTACATGTGAACGACGAGGTCCATCTTCTCGAGGGCGGGAACCCAGGAGGCGGCATTGCCGTTGACGCCGAACTTGTTGCCCGAGCGTTCGAGCCATACCTTGAGGGGATAGGGCTTTTCGGTGAGGATCGCGTTGAGGATGGCCGAAGGCTGGCCGGCGTCCCACTGGAGGAGCCCCTTATGTTCGTTGGAGCCGAGTCGCTTCGTGAGCTGGCCTTCGGGAAGAAGGTAGGAGCAGCGCGTGGCGAGGCTCCCGGCAGGAACCACATTGCTCGAGGGATTTCTCTGCATGAGGGCGCCCGGGCGCTCCACGTTCCCCATGAGGGCGTTGAGGATGACGGAGCCCATGGCGGCCTGGACGGAGTTGGGCGTCTGGTCGGTCGCAACGCCGAGCGCGATGCCCGCAGGGCCGTCGGCGTACATGAGGATCGCTTCCTCAATCTTCTTGGCATCGAGCCAGCAGACTTCAGCGCCCTTCTCGAGCGTCCAGGGCTCGGCGCGTTCACGGAGGCAGCGGAAGCCCGTCTTGTACTTCACACCCTGGAATTCAAATTCGCCGTCGAGCACGGGTTCGAGCGCGTCGTCCCACGGATAGCGGATCGCCTTCGGGCTCTTCGTCCTGGCATCCCAGACGACGAAGGTCTTCGCGTCTGCTGCCGGATCGAGCTCATTGGCGCGCACGAGGCGCTTCGTTTCCGCATTGACGAGATAGGGAAGGTTCGTCCACTTAAGAACAAACTCATGGTCGTAGAGGTTCTTTTCGATCAGGTAGCGCGTCCAGCAGAGCATGAGCGCAACGTCGGTGCCCGGACGGATCGGGAGCCAGATGTCGGACTTTGCGGCATCGGGCTGGAAGCGCGGGTCGATCGAGATGGTCTTCACGCCCTTGGCGCGAAGTTCGACGAGGGCGCGGCCGCCGCCCGCGGTGCAGCTGTAGGAGGCGTCCGTGCCCCAGAGGACGAGCGTCTTGATTTCCGTATTGGGGTTGTAGATTTCGCGGGCGGATTCGTCGGCAATCGAGGTCGAGGGACCGCCGTACATGAGGTCGTAGGCGAGCGTGCGCGGGAGGTAGCACTGCGCGCACCCGGGCTCGTACCAGTTGGGGGTGCCGAAGGCGTTGCAGAAGCGCGGAATGCCGCGGAAGGCGGGATTGCCGCCGCCGCCCGTCGTGACGAGAACGGATTCGGCGCCGTACTGCCGGCGGACTTCCTCGAGCTTGTTGGCGATGATGTCGACTGCTTCCTTCCAGGAGATGCGCTTCCATTTGTTCTCGCCGCGCTTGCCCACGCGCATGAGCGGGTACTTGTTGCGGTTCGGGTGGTAGAGGGCGCTTACGCCCGCAAGCGCCTTGGCGCAGAGCGAGCCCTTCGACATCGGGTATTCGGGGTTGCCTTCGAGCTTCACGACGCGGCCGTTGCGCACATGCGCGAGGACGCCGCAGTTGTGAATGCAGGCGCGGCAGCAGGTCTTGACGATTCTGGTTTCGCCTTCCTGAGCGGCGCCGGGAACGGCAGCCTTTGCGGCAGGCACAAGACCTTCCGAGATCGTTCCGGAAAGCGTCGCGGCGGCGCCTGTGGCGGCAGCTGCTTCAAGGAAGCTTCGGCGGGAGATTTTGGGGAATTCCATGGCTGGACTCCTGGGTGACGGGAAACGCTTGCGGTCTGCCTTCATGTGAGGAATGGGGCAAACCGTTGAGACGGAAGCAGGTGCGGCTCCCTGTTGTTCTGATCTTTTTGAAGCCGCTTCTCTACGTCTTTCGGCTTAGTTTCTTAATCTCCCGATGATTGCGCCATACAGAATTTGAAAGCTAAGTTGTTGTTTTCGCAAGAATATTTTGAGAATGATTCTTATTTACATAAAATGCCATATAAAACAAGAAATAACGTTCTTTTTGATGCCGTCATCCGACGGCAGGGAAGCAGGAGGAATAACCCTGAGAGAGCGTTCGGGAGCGATATGAGTGCTGCTGGCGCTGGTTGGATTTGAGGGGGGAAACCGTGCGGCATGGAACGCTGAATCAAAGCTTGATTTAGTACCTCTAAAAGAGTATGAGTGCGATTGCTTCGGGACTGCGTTCGAAAGTTATGGAGCATGCGGCGGCAGCGAACGCGCGGGATAGTCGGGTGCAAAAAGGCTCGTGATAGACTCAAAATCACCTGTTGCAGCATTTGAAACTCGCTATGAAAAAAACGCTCGTAGTCGGCAATTCGTCCTTCGTTACTCTGATCGAGGATGAAAACTACTATGTCGATAAAACGGCCTTCATTAAGGCGGTGATGGAGTCGGGCCATTTCGTGGATCTCATTACCCGGCCGCGCCGTTTCGGCAAGACGCTTTTCATGGATACACTCAATGCCTTTCTCACGATGAATCCCGAGACTTCGGGCGGTAAAACCAGGCAGCAGGCATGGTTTAAGGGCCTGAAGATTGCCGAGGACAAGCCTTTCTGCGAAAAGTTCCTTGGACAGTTTCCCGTCATTTTTCTTTCTTTGAAAGGCGTTGAGGGACAGAATTTCCAATGGGCATATCGGAGCTTCTCCCGCAAGCTTGTCACGGAGGCAAAAAGGCATGAGTACTTGCTCGAGAGCCCTCGTCTAAGCGATGAAGAAAAGACGATGCTGCGGAACTACTCCTCACAGATGTTCATGCGCGAGTTGTCGCATCTTGATTTAGCTGAGAGCTTCCTTGGCGATATGATCGCGATGCTCGCAAAGCATTATGAAAAGCAGGTGGTGCTCCTCGTTGATGAGTACGATGTTCCGCTCGCGAGGGCTGCCGAGCGCGGATACTTCTCCGAAATGTGCGATCTTCTGAAAGCTTTCCTTGACCCGTTGAAGCCGGAAACCGGGCCGGTCGTCAATGGTCGTCCTGTATTGAAAAAAGCCGTCTTCACCGGGTGTCTGCGCGTCAGCAAGGAGAGCATCTTCACGGGCGTCAACAATTTCACGGCCAACACGGTCTGCACGGAGAATGACCCGGCGCTCGCAGCTGCCATGGGATTCACGCCGGATGAAGTGAACGAAATGCTCCGGTACTACGACCTCGAGTCGGTTCGTGAGATCGTGAAGCACTGGTACGACGGATATCGTTTCGGGAGGCAGGATATTTATTCGCCCTGGGATCTGATCAGCTTCTGCAGCAAAGCCGCTAAAACATCGGATCCGGCGGCCCGAGTGCCGGAAAATTACTGGACGGCGACAAGCGGGAACATCGTTATTGATGAATTTCTTGGGTTTTTGTCTGATGCTGATGCCGACAGAATGCAAATGCTGGTTGACGGCGGCGTCATTGAAGTCGAGATTAATGAGCAGCTCACTTACGCGGACATGGCTTTTCACAAGTCGGAAGACTTCTGGACGCTTCTTCTCTTTACGGGCTACTTAACTGTTGCAGAACGGCTGGCTCCGAAGCACTTCCGCGTAAGAATCCCCAATGAGGAGATTCGTCAGACTTTTAAGGAACGTGTTCTTGCCCGGTACTCGGCAGAGAATCGATCCTTTGCTCGCCACGGTTCGAGGCTTGTGCAATCCGCATTTTCCGGTGATGTGGATGGGATGGCATCGGTGCTCGCACCGCTCCTCAGAACTTACGTTTCGGTGCGCGACGCTCAATCCAGAGCTCCGGCGGAGAACTACTATCACGGGTTCCTCTCGGCGCTTCTGGCTTCTGCAGGCGATCAAATACAGAATTTCAAGTCGAATATCGAAGCGGGCGACGGCTATGCCGATATTGTCTTCGATTCGGGAGCCGGTTCGGAAAAGACGGGCGTTGTCCTGGAAATCAAGCGCGCCGGGCGTGATGAAAATATGACGAGCGTTCTCAATTCGGCTCTGGCGCAGATCGAAGAGAAAAGATACGGCGAAATCTTCGACCATATGGGCTGCGCGAAGTACTACGCCTATGGGCTCGTCTTCCGTGGGAAAAACTGCCTTGTCGGAGGCGGCACGCTTCGGATGATCGGTTCGAGCCGCTGATGCCTGGTCGCCGGGCGGCGTCCTCCAATTTTTCCTCCTTTCTCATTCTGAGAGAGGAGGATTTCCAGCCGGAACTTGAAGAAATTCCGGCTGCGCTTGATCGTCAGCCGGCTTTAAGGCGCCGCATCCTGATTGAGCTTCAGACAGCCGACGCCATCGCGGATTTCTATGTCGGTACCGTAGCGTTCTGAGAGCTTCCGGAGGTGCTCGAGCGTGATATTCGAATGGGAGAGCTTCGGGATGCCGCGCCGGGATCTCGTCCCGTGCTGGGAAAGATCGATCGGATAGAGACGCACGTCCCTGATTCTTCCATCTTCGATCGTCCAGCTCGGCATGACAGCGCGCCAGATGTTCTCCTGCACGATGTAGCCACGGGTGCCGTTCTTCGAGCGGTGGTCCATGTAGTCGCCTATCTTCATGTCAATCGGCAGTCCCTTCGAGCTGAAGGCGTCGAAGGGCTGGAGCGCAACGGTTTCGGTTTCAAAGATGAAGTTGCCGATGCTGTAGAAAATCAGGCCGTTCTTATAAACCTCGATGCCGCGCAGTTCGTGCGGACCGTGCCCGATGACGACGCTGGCGCCCGCATCAATGCAGGCGTGGGAGAACGTTTCCAGAAATTCTGCGGCGACGGTCGAGTCGGTGCCCCGCATTTCGTGCGCGTGAAGGCTCACGAGAACAATGTCGGCCTGAGCGCGGGCGCTGCGGATCTCGTCGATCGTGCGGGCGAGATCCTTCTCGTTCGGAACCGTTTCGTTGTATTCCGCTTTGTCCGTCAGCGCGAAGAACATGCTCCCGAGCGGAAGCGTGCCTTCGGGGAACGGGGGCCGGTAGCCGTTCCTGATGCTCAATTCCGCCTTGGCGTTGATCTGTGAAACGGCGGCGAGCGTCTTCGCCATTTCAAAGTGTTCCGGATTGACGTGATGAATGGTTCGGAAGCGGAGCGGATTAAGGCCCGGGCGGCCGCGCATGGTGCCGCTCTGACCTCCGGCAGCGGCTGCGGGATCAAAGGTCGCGGTGATGCCGATCAGTGCAACTCGGGCTTCCCGGGTTTCGAGAAAGCATGCGCCAGCGGCTTCCTGAAGCGTATTGCCGGTGCCGGCAAACGTCATCCCTCTCTCGTTGAGGTGCCTGATCGTGGCGCTCACGCCCTCCTGCCCGAAGTCGCCCGAATGGTTGTTCGCGGTATTGAAGAGGTTGAAGCCGAATCGCAGCATGTCGTCGAGCATCGAGGGATCGGTCATCGCCCATGTGCCGCCTGATGCCGCGGCCGGCCAGCCCTCCTGCCGATGGAAGGTCATTTCGAGGTTGGCGAATTTCACGTCGTGCGCTTCAATGAGCGCTCTGAGTTCGTCAAAGCCTTCGTAGCCGTCGGCTGCAATATGGCGGGTGATGAAGCTGTCGCCGGTAGCAATGAAAGAGGTCTTCATGATGGGACTCCCCGGAGGATCGATAGAGAGATTGACGGCAGACGGGCAGATTTAAAAAATCAGCCCTTTTCTTTAAATAAGCGCGCGGCTAATTTAAATTTTGTCGGCTTGCGGGAGCAGGAAACCCGGCTCCTTATTCCTGAAGGCGTGTGCGAAGCTGAAGCGTACGAGGCTGATTGCCGCCGGATTGCCGGGTTAGCTGCCGGGAAGATGGTTACGGCCAGTAGTAGAAGCCGGGGGCAAACCGCGGACCCCAGAACCAGGTGTTGTCCATGTAGAGGCGCATGCGGTCTCTTTCGGCCTCCGCCGCGCGGGCGCGCTCCTGAGCCCGGCTGAGCGCAAACTTCAGGTCTTCATCGAGCCCCGGCGCATTTGCCGGACGCTTGAGTTCAATCTGAGCGCCGTAGCGGAAGTCCATCACGGTGTAGGGATTTTCGGATTCCGCACGGGCGCCTGAAGGCCACGTCGCGATGAATCCGGGGATCCGGCCGCCCGAGGCCTCCAACGCATCCTTGTCGAAGGGAATGCTGACGGGGGCTCTGCCGTAGGTGGTCGAGCCCTCTGCACTCGAAATCATGGCGCCTTCCGGGTCGCTCGATACCTGCACGTAGGTCGTGCAGCCGGAAAGCAGCGTGAGCGCGAGAACCGTGCCCGTGAAGAGAAGTGAGCGCATGGAGAATGCTCCGCAGAAAAATGAGGCGAAAAGGAGAGACTCGCCTCTGAGAAAGCATACATCCCGAAAAAGTCAGTACTTTGCAAAATATGCAAGCAGAGGCAACGGCTTATCGGTCGGGCTCTTCGACAACGCCGAGGCGCCTCGCTTCCGCTCTGGCGCTTCCGACGATGACGCCCCGCACCCACTGCAGGAAGAGATCGGAATGCGTGCCCTTATGCCAGACGACGGAGGGCGTAAAGGCGCTCATCTGCTGAGGCGCCGGGAGCATGCGCAGTTCGTAGCGGTCGTCGCGAAGAAAGTTGAGGAGCGTGAGGACGGGCGCAATGTAGGTGAAGTCCGTCTCCATGAGCGCGCAGGGAACGGCGAGATAGTAGGGCATGGCGATCCCGACCTCCTGCTGCGCATCAAGGGACGGCCCGAAGTCGGGCGCTCCCGCATTATTCATTTCCACCTTGCGGTAGGGCCGGAGGTCCTCGGGGGTTAAATGCCCCTTTTTGTTGTAGAGCTCAATAAGCGGGTGGCCCTTCCTCACGAGAATGCCGCGGCGGGAGTGGTAGAGCTCGACCACATGGAAGTCCTTCGGCACGGTTTTGAGGGGGTAGATCGCAATGTCCGCACGGCCCGTGCGCAGGAGTTCGAGCATCTGCGGATCAATGGCCTTGATTTCAATCGTGGCGTTGGGGGCGTCCTTCGCGAACCGTCCGATGGCTTCCCGGAGAATCGTCATGACGGCATTGTCGACGCCGAGAATTCTGACGGTGCGGCGGGTGTTGGCGAGGTCGAAGGCGTCGCTGCTGAAGAGCGACTGGGTGAGGGAGAGAAGATTCAGAACTTTCGGAAGCATCGCCCTCATGCGCGCCGTCGGGAGCATCTGCAGGCCCGCGCGCACGAAGAGTTCGTCCTGAAAGGCTTCGCGAAGCGATGAGAGGCGCCGCGAGGCCGCACCCATGCTGAGGCCGCGGCTGCTTGCCGCCTGTGTGAGGCTCTGCGTCTCAAAGAGCGTGACGAGAAACCTTAATTCGTCCAGACTAAGGTCCGGCTGGGCCTTATCGAGCATTTCCATTTTCTTTTCCTCGCGCAGAGTCCTGATGAATACATCGTAGCGGAAGCGGCAAGGTTTACGCGCGGAGCGGCCGCACGCATTCGCGGGTATTCTTTTCGTCTTGAAAGACGGCAGGAGAGATTTTGAGGATGGAAGAGCGCATTTTTACCGATGAAGTCATTCCGAGGCACGAGGAACGGCTCGAAGCCAGGCGGGTTGATGAAGGAGCCCTTCCGGAGCGCATCCGGCAAATGCTCGAGCTCGGCGCCCGGGCTGAAGCGAACGGCCAGGGCGAGGAGCGGGTCTTCAGGCTTCAGGCGGAATTCATGGCGGACTGGGATTTCCCGGATCTCCATCGGTCGTGGTTTTCGGCCTACTATCCCACCTACGCCCGGATGTCCGGGCCTCAGCTTCTTTCCTATTTTTCCTGGCGCACGCGCTGGAAGGCGGGCGAGCGGAAGATGGGCGCTCCGGTTTCCTTCGCCTTTGTTCACGTCTACGAGCTTCTGAACGGCGCGGGCGCTTCGGGGCCTCTCGATGCTTTTGAAAAGCTTTCCGCCTTCTGGGAGGAGTATCGGAAACTCGACTTCACGCTCGACCGCTATGTTCCGCAGTGGCTCGACGACCTGGTGGTCTACGAGGGGCTCGACCAGAGTCTCATGCGGCGCGAATACGTGCCGAAAGCGGACCGCACGACCGCCGATGTCGTTGCGAAGCTCGAGGCCGGCGTCGACTTTGATGCCGACCCGGAATTCGCGGAAGAAACTTTCCGGCTTCTCTGCGCGCGCTCGTCCTACAAGCTCGAAAAATCCTCCTTCTGGCCGGGCCACGAAAGGGAACTGAAGCGGCTTGTGCTCGAAAGCTTCAGAAAGCTCAGGGACCGCTGCGCCTTTGGCACCGACCGTTGGTTCGGCACGCGCTATATAAGAGATGCAGAGCTTTTCGCTTCCGCCGTTTTTGATTTTTCGCGCCGCCCGGAAGACCGCATCTATACGATTTCGCCCTTCAAGCGCTGGGTTTGCGAAAAGGGATCCTGGCGGCTTGAGGAGCTTTTTCCCGAGCGTGCGGCGCTGCCGGAGATCAGCGCTTTTCTGAAGGCGGCGGATGCGGAGCTCCGCAGCGCCCTTGGATGCAGGAGAAAGCTCTCTGTTTCCGATCCGACGGGCGAATTCACCCGCGCCGTGCGCGAGGTGCTCGGCGACTGGGATGAGGCGAGGCGAAAGGCCGCCAACCCCGTGCGGCAGCTTGATTTCGGGCGCCTTGCCGGCATTCGTGCGGATGCGCTTGAAACGCAGGAAAAGCTGATTGTTGAGGAGCCTTCCGAAGAGGAGCTTCCCAGGGTGGAAAAGGCCTTCCCGGAGGCGGCAGCGTCCGGAGGCGTCGACGAACCCGAAAAAAGCGCATTCGCTGCGACAAAAGCCGGCGCATCGATGGGCGATACTCCCGAAGGCACGCCTCTGGCCGATGAATCCGAAGAAGTTCCGCAACCATCTCCGGAGGATCCGGACGCGCTCTCCTCCGGGGACCGGGCGCTTCTCGAGAGCCTTCTCGCGGGAAGCTCTCCTTCGGATCTCCCCGGCGGCGCTTCTCCCGAAATGACGGCCGACCGCCTCAACGAAAAGCTCTACGATGCGTTCGGCGACGCATTCCTAGAGGTTGTCGGCGGGAAGCTCTCCCTCATTGAAGACTATGCTGAGGATCTGCGGGAGCTGCTTCAGAGCTCCTGACGGCGGCTTCAAAGGCGTTATTCAGCTGTAAAAACCAACATTTCGAAGAAAACATGGCTCAAGAGCAGAAAGTTCCGAAACGCATTGCCCGCACGGTATTGAATGCCCTGAAGGGCGGCGTTGTGCCGCGCATCGGACTTCCCTACATTGCCGTAGGCCGCAAGAAGGAAATCGATGCGCTTTTGTCCGACATTGAGATCGTGAGCGAGGGAGGCGCCTCGGTGCGCTTCATTACCGGCCGCTACGGTAGCGGCAAGAGCTTTCTCCTCCAGACGATACGGGCTTATGCGATGGACCGCGGGTTCGTGGTGGCCGACGCCGACCTCTCGCCCGAACGCCGCCTTCAGGGGACGAAGGGGCAGGGGCTCGCGACCTATAAGGAGCTCATGCAGAATCTCGCCACGAAGACGATGCCGGAGGGCGGGGCGCTCACGCTTATTCTCGAGCGCTGGATGAGCGCGATCCGCGCCGGGCTCGCTGAAGAGAACATTCTCCCCGGCAATCCCGCCTATCTCGCGCAGGGCGAGAGCCGCATTCTCGCGCAGATCGCAAAGCTCGGCGAAGTCGTGCACGGCTATGAATTCTCGGCGCTCCTCGTCAACTACTTCCGCGCCATGACCGCGGGCGAGGACGAGGTTCGCGCCAATATCGTCAAGTGGCTGCGCGGCGAGTACGCGACGCGCGCCGACGCGAAGCGCGATCTCGGCGTCAATCTCATCGTCACGGACGACAACTGGTACGACTTCGTGAAGATCTTTGCGCTCTTTCTGCGGGGCGCGGGCTACTCGGGGCTTCTCGTTCTCATCGACGAGCTCGTCAATCTCTACAAGATCCCCAACAGCATTTCGCGCCAGTACAACTACGAGAAGGTCCTCACGATCTACAACGACGCGCTGCAGGGCCGCGCGCGCTATCTCGGCATTCTGATGGGCGGGACGCCCCAGGCGGTTGAGGATCAGCGCCGGGGGCTCTTCAGCTACGAGGCCCTCCGCTCGCGCCTCGCCTCGGGGCGCTTCAGCGAGGAAGGCCGTCAGGATCTGATGTCCCCCGTCATCCGGCTCGAGCCCCTCACGACCGAGGAGCTCCTCGTTCTCATTGAAAAGCTCGCGCACATGCATGCCGGGCTTTACGGCTACCCCTGCAGGCTCGGCGAAAAGGATTTCGCGCGGTTCCTCGAGATCGAATACGACCGCGAGGGAGCGTCGAGCCACCTCACGCCCCGCGAAATCATCCGCGACTTCATTGAGGCCCTCAACCTCTTCATGCAGCATCCGGACCTCACGGTGGAGGCGCTCTTTAAGAGCGACGAATTCGCTCCCGCTAAGAAGGCGGAAGCGGACGGGGATAAGGAAAAGCTCTTCGCGGAATTCGACATCTGAGTGAGAGGGAAACGTCATGCCGTCCATCTTCAGCCGCTATGCGCCCTTCGTGCAGGACTTCATCTACAGGAACGGCTGGGAGCGCCTGCGCGGGATCCAGGTGGCGGCCGGGGATGCGGTCTTTAATACCGATGCGCACGTGCTCCTTACGGCATCGACCGCCTCAGGGAAGACCGAGGCCGCCTTTTTCCCGATCCTCACGCTTCTTTCGGAAAACCCTTCAGCTTCCGTGGGAGCGCTTTACATTGCACCTTTGAAGGCCCTCATCAACGACCAGTTCGAGCGCCAGACCGACCTCTGCGCCGAAGGCGGCATTCCCGTCTGGTCCTGGCACGGAGACGTCGCGCAGTCCAGAAAGAAGAAGCTCCTCGAGCATCCTTCTGGGGTGCTCCAGATCACGCCCGAGTCGCTTGAAGCAATGCTTCTTCGAAAGCACGCGATGATCCCGACGCTTTTCGGCGACCTCCGCTTCATCGTGATCGATGAAATCCACTCCCTCATGCGAAGCGACCGGGGGCTTCAGACCATGTGCCTCATCGAGCGCCTCTCGCGCCTCGCAGGAACGGAGCCCCGCCGCATCGGACTCTCGGCCACGATCGGCAACACGACGCTTGCGGCGGAGTTTCTGCGGAGCGGCTCAAAGCGCCCCGCCCTCGTGCCGAAGGTGGATTCGCCTCCGGTGCGCTGGCGGCTCTCGATGGAGCATTTCTGGGCCGGGGGTGAAGAAAAGCGCGCGCCCGATGCTGCAGTTACGGAGGTTTCCTCCGACGCCCGCGCCGTGGCTCAACCCGGCGCGGCGGAAAAGGAAGAGCTCTCGCGCGCCTCGGACCTCGCGCCCGGCGGCGCGGACCCCGGCATCGGCTACATCTTCGAGCATACGCGCGGGCGAAAGTGCCTCGTCTTCTCGAATTCCAGGGAAGAGTGCGAGTTCGTGACCTCGACCCTTCACAAATACTGCGAGCTGCGGCACGAGCCCGACCGCTTCGCCATTCACCACGGGAACCTCTCTACTGCGATCCGGTCTGATGCCGAGGCGCTTATGAAGGATGAGGAGAAGCGCGTCACCACCTGCACGACGGCAACGCTCGAGCTCGGGATCGATGTGGGGCGCTTGGAGCGCGCCTTTCAGATCGATGCGCCCTTTACGGTTTCGGGGTTTCTGCAGCGCCTCGGGCGCACGGGCCGCCGGGGCGAGCCGCCCGAAATGTGGTTCGTGATCCGCGAGGACGAACCCGAACCCCGGGCGATGCTTCCGGAAACGATTCCCTGGAAGCTTCTGCAGGCGATTGCCGTTGTGGAGTGCTACCGCGAGGACCGCTGGGTGGAGCCGCCGAAGCTCGACCGCCTCCCCTACAGCCTTCTCTACCACCAGACGATGATGACGCTTGCGTCCGAAGGCGAAATGAAGCCCGCCGAGCTTGCCGGCCGCGTGCTTACGCTTTCCGCTTTCCGCAGGATTTCGCCCGACGACTACAAGGTCCTTCTGCGGGGGCTGCTTGCGAGCAACCAGATCGAGCGAACCGAGACGGGCGGACTCATCGTGGGGCTCCAGGGCGAGCGGCAGCTCGCGAGCTTCCGTTTTTACGCGGTCTTTCAGGAAAATGAAGAGTTTTCCGTGCGCTGCGAATCCGAGGAGCTCGGCACCATCGTGCGGCCGCCCCCTGCCGGGGAAAAAATCGCCATCGCGGGGCACGTCTGGCGCGTCGAGGACGTGGACCTGAAGCGTCACGTCGTCTGGTGCTCGCGGGTTGAAGGCACCGTTCCCGCCTTTTTCGGGCTCTGTCCGGGCGACATCAATACGTACATTCTGGAAAAGATGTGCGCGGTGCTCCGCTCCGACGCCGACTACCCCTACCTCATGAAGGGCGCGCGCGAGCGCCTTCATGAGGGAAGGCTCGCGGCCTTCCGCGCGCGTGCGACGGAGACGCCTCTCATTCCCCTGGGCGAAGGCCTCTGGTGCCTGCTGCCCTGGCTCGGGACCTATCCCTTCCTTGCGCTCGAGCGCCTCATTCGCCTCCATGCGGCCCGAAGGATCGGATTGAAGAGCTTCGACGCCTCGCGCCCCTATTTCATTCTTCTCAGGATGAAGGCGGGCGCAGCGGAATTCTTCCGCGCGATCTACGAAGCGGCCGAAAACCTTCACGATCCGATGGAGCTCCTCTATCCCGGAGAAATTCCGGTCTTTGAGAAGTACGACGAATTCGTGCCCGGGGAGCTCGTGCGGAAGGGCTTTGCCTTTGGAGTCCTGGGCGTCGCCGAAATGAAGGCGAGAGTGCGCGGCTGGGCGGGCATCTACGCGGGCAAAACGCAGGCGATTGCAAATCCCGCGGCCTCGATTGAGGAAGACCTTCCAGACGCCGGCATTTTGGGAGCATCATTAAGGGATTCAGCGGGAATCAGACCCTGATTCCTGCAAATCAAAAGGACGGGCATTCGTTTCCCGGAAAAACGTCTCGGAAAGTGAGGCGGCTTGGCTCGTCCTCGATAAGAAAAGGAGAGCAAACATGTGGGATCGAATTATTCGCGGCGCCCGCGTCGTGGACCCGAAGAACGGCTTTGACGGCATCGCGGACGTCGCGATCGAGGACGGCCGCGTCGCCGCCGTGGCGACGTCGCTCGCCGGCCGGGCAAAACTCGATGAGGAAGCCGACGGCCTCGTGCTGATGCCGGGCCTCATTGATTCGCACCTTCACCTCGGGAGCGTTTTCGGGTCTGCCTACGGTCAGCGCATGGCGGCGCTCGCGGGCGTCACCACCTGCCTCGACATGGCCGGTCCCTTTACCGACATTCTTGGAACCATTCCCTATGCGGGGGCCGGCATCAACGTCGCCTCCATTGAAGGCTTTTCGCCCGACGCCCTTTTCGGGACGCTCTCGCCCTCGCGGGGAGAGATCCGCTCCTGGCTCGAAAAGACCGTTGAGGCGGGTTCCGTCGGCGTGAAGCTCATGGGCGGCCACTGGCCGCTTCCGCTTGAAACCTGCCGCAGCGTGGTTGAGATCGCAAACGAAATGGGCGTCTACGTTGCCTGGCATGCGGGGTCGACCACTGCGGGCTCCAATATTGAAGGCATGCGCGAGGTGATCGACGCCGTGAAGGGTCTGAAGCTTCACCTCGCCCACATCAACGCCTACTGCCGCGGCCGCATCAATCCGGTTGAAGAGGAAGCGGCTGAAGCCATCCGCCTCCTGATCGAGAATCCCAACATCTGGTCCGAAGGCTACGTGAGCCCGATGAACGGCACGATCCTCACCTGCGACGAGAAGGGCGAGGTGATCGACCACGTGACGCGCACGTGCCTCAAGACCTACGGCTTCCCGATTACGGCGGACGGCATCCGAGGCGCCATCAGAAAGGGCGTTCTCTTCGTCGTGCGCGATACGGGAATCATTTCTGACCTTGCCGGAGGCGAGGAGGCGATACGCTTGTGGGAATCCGCGGGCACGAAGACCGCGGGGAGCTTCCCCGTCAATCCCGCGCTCTCGCGCCTGATGATTGCAGAGGCAAAGCGCCCTGACGGGACCTTCGTGGTCGACGCGATCTCGACCGACGGCGGCTGCATCCCGAGAAACGTGCAGATTTCGATCGGCCTCTCGCTCGTCAAATTCGGCGCCCTCACGCTCTCTGAATTCGTGCAGAAGACGTCGCTCAACCCCGCGCGCCATCTGAGGCTCTTCGACCGCGGGCATCTGACCCCCGGCGAAGCTGCTGCCGACATGACGCTCTTCCGGCTTGAAACCCAGGAGGTCGCGGAAACGATCGTGGGCGGCAGAACCGTCATGAAGAAGGGCCAGCTGACGGGCAGGGGCGCATCGCTCATCACGACGAAGCACGGCCGGGCGTCCCTTGAATCCCAGGGCTTCCGCGTGATCGAGACGCGCTTTGACGACGCGGAGCCGGAACGCATCCGCATCTGATTCGTCTTTACTGACGAAATGACAAAAGGAAAACGGGCGGCGCTTTTTATTGAAGCTTCCGCCCGTTTTCGTGTCCGGGAATTCTGGAAAGATCCTTTTTGGGATCAGGCTTTCTTCTGCGTCGCTTCCGGAACGGCCGTGCCGGGTTCGCGCGAGAGGTCCTCGTGGGGCAGGATTGCAGAGCCCGTCTTTGCGAGAAGGACAAGGCAGAAGACGGCCGAGACCGTGATGAAGCCGCCGCCCACAAAGCTTACAGGCGCAAAGCCGAAGTGCTGCGAAACGAGGCTTCCCACGAAGGCGCCCCCGCCGATGCCGATATTGAAGATCCCGGAATAGAGCGACGTGGCGACGTCGGCTGCGTCCGAAGCAACATTAAGCACCACGGTCTGGAATGCCATGCAGATCGCAGTCTGCGCGGCGCCCCAGACGAGAATGAGCGGCAGAAGCGTGCCCCAGGAAGAGCAGAGCGGAACGAGGAGGTAGAGCGAAAGCGCAAGGAGGACGAGCGGAACGGTAAGCGACCCCGAGGGGAAGCGGTCGACCGTCTTCGAGCTGATGACGGTTCCGATGATGCCCGCGAGCCCGTAGATGAGAAGCACGTTGACGACGTCGTTCTCAAGCATCCCGCCCTCATGCTGCAGAATCGGGCTGATGTAGGAATAGGCCGTGAACTGGCCGAGCACCGTGATCGCCGTGAGAGCATAGAGCTGCAGGAGCGCAGGGCGCTTCAGAATGACGGGGAGGCTCTTCACGGATCCTGCCTTGGTGCTCGGGCATTCGGGGAGCACCATCCAGAGGAGCGCAAAGCAGACTGCGGCGCCGAGCCCGATGATGAAGAAGGATTCGGCCCAGCCGAAAAGGTGACCGAGCTTGGTGCCGATCGGGACGCCGAGCACGGTGGCGACAATGGTGCCGCCCATGACGGCCGCAAGCCCCACGGCGCGCTTCCCCGCGGGCGCCATGCGGGCCGCAAGCGGCGTCATGATCGACCAGAAGACGGAGTGCGTGAGGGCGACGCCCACGCGCGTTGCGTAAAGCGTCGCAAAGCTGTCGACGAAGATGACGGCAAAGTGGCAGCAGGCGAAGACGACGAGGAGGAAGAGGAGGAGCTTTCTGCGCTCGAACTTCGCGGTCGCAAGCGCGAGCGGGAGCGACATGATCGACACCACCCACGCGTAGCCCGTGATCACGAGTCCCATGAAGGAGACGGTTTCATTGAGGCTCTTTGCCATGTCGGGAAGAAGGCCGACGGGCAGGAATTCCGACGTATTGAAGACGAAGGCGGCAAAGGCGAGGCCGATGACGGGAAGCCAGGCGCGAAAGCCTGAGCGTGCGCGCTGCGGGGCAGTCATAAGGGGAAAGCAGAAAGAGAAAAAAGAATGGATTTTTTCGGTGCGCATCGTAGCACGCCGGAATGAGGGAAATCCCGCGGTTTTCTGAGGTGTATCTCCGAATTGAGCGTCCCTGCGTCATGAATTGGCGGTCTCTGATGCAGAATAAAAAAAACTTCCATCACGGAAAAGGAGATGGCAGAAATGGATGAAGAGAAGACCATGAGACGAACGCTCCTTGCGGCTGCGGGGGGCATCCTTCTTTCGCTCGCGATCCTCCCTGCGACGACTGCCGAGGCGCTTTCGCTCACTGACCCGCCCGGGAGAATCTACGATGAGAAAGGGCGCTATCAGGGACGGGTGAAAGAGAACGGAGATCAGTACGATGCGCGCGGGCGCTACGAGGGGCGGCGCACGGAGGACGGGCGCCTTTACGACTCAAAGGGCCGCTACCAGGGGCGCATCGACAGTTCCGGGCGCATGTACGATGAAAAAGGCAGGAGCACCGGGCGCGTGACGGAGGACGGCAGACGCTACGACTCCAGGGGGCGCTACGAAGGCCGCACGGACCCGCGGACCGGCAGGCAGTACGACGAAAAGGGGCGCGTAACGGGCCGCGTCGGTCAGTAGTAGTGCGCGGGCCGGGAAAAGAAAATCGCCGCAGCGTGAAAAGCACTGCGGCGATGGAGACATGAAGCGGCAGGAACCCGGGCGGCTCCGGACTACTTGATGTGATCGAGAATCGACTTCGCGGGGTAGCCCACCGACTGGGCGGCCACCACTTCCTCGTCGGGCTTGAGGTGAAGCTTCGCGGCGAGCTTCTCGGCCGAGAAGCCCGTGCGGGCGACGCAGCTTAAGCCCATGGCTGCCGCCGCGAGGTAGACCGACTGAATCTTTGCGCCCACGTCGATGTTGGTCGAGCGGATGCGGAGCTCCCGGATCGCTTCCTCGCTGAAGGCGGCGCTGCGGATCTTGGGCGCAATTGTTTCGACGGCGTCCGTGATGAAGCTTCTCGTGCGCGAATAGTTCGTGACGTAGACGAGTTCAAGGGGCGGGAGCGTGAACTGCGAGTTGAGGAGGTAGGACTCCTCGCGGATGTCGTGGAGCGCGCAGAAAAGGAGCGCGCGGCGCTCCGGAACCCAGCGCCAGATGCCGTTGGCCTTCAGAAGATAAATATCCGTTTCGCGCCAGTTGAGGGCGGTCGGCGTCGTTCTTTTCCCGCCCTTGCGGTTGATGCCGTCGGCCGCGAAAAGAAGATTGCTCACGAGCTGGTCGGGAAGGGGCTCGTTGCTGAAGCTCCGCTCGGACTCGCGCTCCTCGAGCGCCTCCATGAGCGGCATCGTCATGCCGTTGGGTTCGGGGAGCGCGCGCAGGATCTCGTCGCCGGACTTTCGGCCGAGGCTTCCGAAGCGGCGGTCGATTTCGGCCTTGAGCTCTTCAATCTGGTCGCCGATTCCGGTCCTGATGTCGTGAAGCTTATGGTTGAGTGTTTTGCGGATGGACATGAAAAGTGTGGCTCAAAAAGAGAGTGTCGCGAGACCGTTAAAATACCGCGGGCGGCGTTCTGCTGCGAGTGTAAACAAGAGGTCCATGAGATGACAATCCGGCTCGAGCGAATCGACAACGAAGACGGCAGAACGGAATTCCGCATCGCTGTCGGGAAGAGCGATGCGGACGCATGGGAAACCGCGCTCTCTGCGCTCGTCGGGCTCGCAAACGGCTCGCGTCCTCCTCTTCGCAAAGCGTCGCCGGAAGACAACTCAGCCCGCGAACTGCCGGGAAAGCTCCTGAAGCGCCTGCGAACGGAATGCCGCATGACGCAGAAGGAAGCGGCTGCCATTGCGGGCACCACGCAGACCCGGATTTCCGACTTCGAGTGCGGCGTCCGCACGATTCCCCATGAGATCGCGGTCATCTTTGCGCGCCGCTTCGGGGTTGAACCGGGAGATTTTGAAGTCCGCTGAAAGCGGGCTCCATACTCCATGAAAAAGGCCGGCGTCCGCATGGGAAGCGGACTTGACCGGCCTTTCGGCATTCGGATCCGCAATTCGGCGGACCCGTGAAGCCTCTTCCGGAGGAAGACCCTGCGGTCTCTCCGGAAGGCTGCCTCCATTACGCGCCGAAGCTTTCCGTGTGGATGCGCGGCTCAATCACGCCGATCTGGCGCAGCGCCGCGGTGATGTCCTTCATGAAGGAGGTGGGCCCGCAGATATAGAAATCTGCGTCCGGATCCTGACAGAAGTTGCGGATGCTGGCGGGCGTGATGCGGCCGGACGCATCGAAGTCCTGACCGAGATGGTCGTCGGGACCGGGCTTCGTGAAGAAGACCGCCTTGGCGCCGTTGGGGAGCCCCTTCATCACGGCGTCGACCGTTTCCCTCAGGGGATAGGCGGCCTTATTCTGCGTCGAATAGAGGAAGTGCACCGAACGGAGCGGATTTTCGGTCGAGAGCTCCTCGAGCATCGCCACCATCGGCGTGATGCCGATGCCGGCGGCAATGAGAACGAGGGGATGGTCGTCCTTCACGTCGTCGATGACGAAGGTTCCCGTGGGAGCCGTGAGCTCAACCTGACTGCCGACCTTGAGCGTATTGACGAGCTGGTTGGAAACGACGCCGGCAGGAGCGCCTTCCTTCGAGCGGATGGCCTTCACGGTAATGCGGAGCATGCCGGAGCCCTTTGCCTGCGAGAGCGTGTAATGGCGCGGCTGCAGGACCTGGAGCCCGGGGACGTAGACGCGCAGCGTCACGTACTCGCCGGCCCGGTAGGCGGGAATCTGTCCGCCGTCGGCAGGAAGGAAGTAGAAGGAGACGACCCCCGGGCATTCCTCAACCCGGTTGACGCAGTCGAAGGTGCGCCATCCGCTCCAGCCGCCTTCCATCTGAGCCTTTGCCTTATAGATGCCGGCTTCAGCCGCAATGAGAATGTCGGCGAGCTGCTGGTAGGCGGCTGCCCAGGCGGCGATCAGTTCGGGGGTTGCCGCATCGCCGAGCACTTTTTCGGCAGCGGCGAGAAGGCACTTTCCGACGATCTGATAGTGTTCGGGCTTGACGCCGAGCGCGGCATGGCGCTCCGCAATGACTTTGACGGCGCCGCTGAGATTCTGAAGCGCATCGATGTTTGCGGCGTAGAGAGCAAGGGCTGCCGCAAGCGTCTTTTGCTGCGTTCCGGCAGCCTGATGCGAAAGATTGAAGATATTTGAAAGCTCAGGGTGTTCAGCCAGCATGCGGCTGTACATGAGCTTCGTAATCTCAAGACCGTGCGCCCTGATGGCAGGTTCCGAGGATTTGATAAGGGCGATCTGAGAGGATGTAAGCATAGACAACTCCTTGCCAATATTGGATCGAGCCCGGAAGGAGTCCGGTCTCGGAGATCGGATAAATCGCTTCATCTTGATTCGATAATACACCTCAAAATCATTTCAGAAGCGTCGGAAATCAAAGAAATACCTACGACGGAAGGCTTAAGTTTGATACGTGCTGCAGAGCATTCAATTGAAATCGGTATTTTCAATTTATAAAAAGCAATGATGGATAACCCTGGTCGACTGTCATTTCTTGTTCATTTTCGCGTTTAACCTCAGAACTTATTATTTATATGATTTTGATATACAGGAAAATTCGTTGAAGATACAAATTGTTTCAATGAATATTTTGCATTCAGGTCAGCAGAACGACAGATCAACATTCGTTCATGTATACTGCACATATGTTCGGTTGGTTCGATCGATTGCTAAATATCGTTTCGGCAATCCGAACAGAATGACGCGCCATGACGTCGGAGGCAACTCCTTTCATGGCAGCACTTCAGTGTGCTTTTTTCTCCTTTTTGTGGTTGATAAGGTTTCCGCGCGCTTAGATCGGCTGGTCCCCGGCAGGCGCTTCTGAAGAAATTCAGCGACAGGCGGAGCCTCAGACATCGGCTGCAGGACTTTTCCGTGAACGGCGAAGGTTGCAGTCAAAAGTCAGCGCAGACGTCAGGGAACGGCTTTCCGCCCCCGGCAGACGCCAATGCGCAGCCCTTTTGCGGCGGCCCGGTTTTCTCCTTTCCCGGGCCGCCGTTTCTCTATCTGCGTTTTCCGCTTTCTTCCTTCCGCCTCTCGTCTTCCGTCGGTTCCGGCTTCCTGCTATCTTTTGAGCTCATGTCGGTTCGTTCATTCTGAGGATCTATCCATGATTGCGCGCAGACTATCTGTCGGTCTCGGCAGCCTTCTGGCGGCGGCGCTTCTCCTGAGCGGCTGCAGCGTCGTCAATGTGAACGGAACCGTGAGTACGGCGGACAACGACCTCTGCGTCGTTCCGCCCGAAGGGAAGGAGCCCGGGATGCACGCGCTCCTTCTGAAGCTTCTGCGCGAGAAGCGCTTCGATGTTCGCGAGCTCCCCGCTCATACGCCGCCTTCGGCATGCCGGCAGACGCTCGTCTACCGCTGGGGACTTGAACAGTACTACTTGCCGGCGCTCGTGAAGCAGTATCCTGTGGCGTTCGACTTCTATCTCGGCGGCGAAAAGACGGCGAATGCGAGCTTTGACCCGTCGAGGAATCCCATTTCTCCGCACGTCAAGTTCGTGAGGAGCTCCCGCTACTGGGCGAGAACGCTCGACCGGCTTTTTCCCGGCCGGCCTCTGGTGGGGGATTGAATCCTCGACAAAAGAAAAGGCTCCGGAACTGCTCCCGGAGCCTTTTTTTCAAATCTCAGCCGGGAATACCCGGAGGTCTTCCCGAGTGATGCTTAAATGCGCTTTTCTTAGGCGAGGCCCGTGATGCGGCCGTTGACGACGTCGATGCCCATCGCGGCAGGGCGCTTCGGGAGCCCCGGCATGCGCATGATGGAGCCCGCCATCGCAACGACAAACCCCGAACCCGCATTGAGGATGAGGCGTTCGACCGGAAGAACGAAGCCCTTCGGAGCGCCGAGCGCCTTCGGGTCGGCCGTGAGCGAGAACGGCGTCTTCGCGATGCAGACCGGGAGCCTGTCGTAGCCGAGGTCGGACAAGCGCTTCAGATCCTTCATGGCTGCGGCGGAAAGCTTGACGCCTGCGCCCCCGTACACCTGCGTGACGATGGCTTCGATCTTGTCGACCACCGGCGCGTCTTCCGCATAGGTGTTGACGAGCGGATGCGGATCGTCGGCAGCCTCGACCACTTCGCGGGCGAGCTCCATCGCGCCTTCGCCGCCCCTGGCAAAGCCGTCGCAGACCGCAAAGCGCACGCCGAGCGCGGCGCAGCGCATGCGGATGGCTTCGACTTCCTCATCCGTATCGGTGTGGAAGTGGTTGAGCGAAACGACGATGTTGGGGCCGAAGTGGCGCAGGTTCGCGATGTGGGCGTCGAGGTTGACGAGACCGCGCTCGACCGCTTCGAGGTTGGGGGAGCCGATTTCGGGGAGCGGGACGCCGCCGTGCCACTTGAGGGCGCGCGTCGACGTGACGAGGACGACCGCGGCGGGCTGGAAGCCGGCGGCGCGGCACTTGATGTTGAAGAACTTTTCTGCGCCGAGGTCAGATCCGAAGCCCGCTTCCGTAACGGCGTAGTCGGCAAGCTTCAGCGCGGCGCGCGTGGCCGCCACCGAGTTGCAGCCGTGGGCGATGTTGGCGAAGGGGCCGCCGTGAACGAAGGCGATGTTGCCTTCGATCGACTGAACGAGGTTGGGCTTGAAGGCTTCGAGAAGGAGCGCGAGGAGCGCGCCCGTGGCGCCGAGCTCGGCGCAGGTGAAGGGCGTGCCGTCGGGGCGCAGGCCGAGAACGATGCGGTCGATGCGCGCGCGCAGGTCTTCCATGTCGTTCGCGAGGCAGAGAACGGCCATGAGTTCGGAAGCGGCCGTGATGTCGAAGCCCGCTTCAGTCGGGATGCCGTTGGCCGGGCCCCCGAGGCCCGTGATGATGTTGCGCAGCATGCGCTCGTTCACGTCCATGACGCGGCGCCAGAAGATTTCCTTCAGAACAACCTGGCCCTGATGACGGGCGTTGTCGAGAAGCGCGGCGAGGAGATTGTTGGCCGCCGTGATGGCGTGGAGATCGCCCGTAAAGTGGAGGTTGATCGCCTCCATCGGGAGCACCTGGCTGTAGCCGCCGCCCGCGGCGCCGCCCTTCATGCCGAAGACGGGGCCGAGCGAGGGTTCGCGAAGCGCAAGCGCGGCGCTCTTTCCGATGCGCTTCAGACCCTGGGCGAGCGCGATCGAGGTCGTGGTCTTCCCCGAGCCCGCGGGCATGCCGGAAGTGGCCGTCACAAGAATGAGCCTGCCTTTTTCCTTGCGCGACGGGTCAAGCTGAACCTTGGCCTTGTCGCGGCCGTAGGGTTCGAATTCTGCGTCGGCGAGGCCGGCGGAATGCGCAAGCTCATCGATCGGAATGAGTTTGTGTTCCTGTGCGATTTCGATGTCGGTCTTCATGAGGACTCCTAAATTAACAAAAAGGGAAATCGGTCTCTGATGCGGACTTTTGTTGTTCTTCGGAAGAACGGAGCCGCTTTGCGGGCGGCTCCCGGAAAGAGCCTCTTCACTTACCTAGAGTATGCGCGAAACTTTGAGCGCGCAGGCGTATTCCGGGAGCAGAAAATGCGAAGCGCCGCAGTTCGCTAAGGAAGAGCAGCGCTTTCAGATGAAGATGGATCGGCGTCAGAGCGGGTCGCCCGAAAGAAGCAGGAGACGCGCAATTTCTGCGGCGTTGTGGAGGTCGAGCTTCCGGTAGGCGCTGCCGCGGTGAACCTGCACGGTTTTTTCGGAAATGCCGAATTCGGCGGCCACTTCCTTGTTGGAATAGCCCTGGGCGACCATGCGGATCACTTCGCGCTCGCGCTGCGTGAGCTGCTCGAGGCGCGACTTGAAGTCCGCGACTTCAGCCTGATCGCGCCGCATGGCTTTGTTGCGCGCAACCGCGGCTTCGATCGTATCGATGAGGCGCGATTCCTTCGGCGGCTTCTCAATGAAGTCGAAGGCGCCGTTCTTCACGGCATTGACGGCCATGTCGATGTCGCCGTGACCGGAGACGAAGACGATCGGGAGATCGCAGCCGATGTCCTTCAACTTGTTCTGGAGCTCCAGACCCGACATGGAAGGCATGCGCACGTCGAGCAGAATGCAGCCCGGACGGCGGAAGTCGGCAGAGGCGAGGAACGTGCCGGCGTCGCTGTATTCCGCGCACTCGTAGTTTTCGCCCGAGAGGAGGAACGACCACGATGAACGCACGGCGCTGTCGTCGTCGATGATGCGGATGAGGGGCTTATTGAATTTGCTGTCCATCATTTCATTCGTCTCGCTGAAGCGCTTTCGGGGCCGCCATCAGGGGCAAATGGCAGAAAGAACTTCAATCTGGGTGCGAATCGTAAAAAACAGAGAGTATTGTAACGGGCTATGTGTGCCGCAGAGGCCGGCAACAGACTCAAATATACGATTTAGATACTTTGTGAGTACCGACTCTCATCTGTTTGGGATAAAAGATGCAGCAGGAAGAACACGCTTCAGAATTTCTCGGGGAAGACGGCCGCACGGAGCGCCCCATGCGCCGGCGCGACCGCGAGCTTTCCTTTACCGATACGCTTCGCGTCATCAGGAATGCCGACCATGCCGTTCTCTCAACCGTGGATGAGGCCGGCTACCCCTACGGGGTTCCGGTGAGCCCGGTGCTCGAGGGCGAGAAGCATCTCTACTTCCATTCGACCCGGGCCCTCAGCAGAAAAGCCGACAACATGCTCGAGAATCCGAAGGTGTCGCTCTGCTTCGTCGCGTCCCAGAAGACGCTCCCCCTTGAATTCACGGTCGACTACGCGAGCGCCGTCGTCGCGGGACGCGCCTGCCTCGTCATGGACGAGGAGGAGCGGCGTCATGCGGCGCTTCTCATCTGCGCCCGCCACGCGGCTGAGGCCGGCAGGGAAAAGGCTGAGGCCTATTACGCAGAGGGCGGCCGCGCGATCACGATCTGGCGCGTCGATATTGAGAGCGCGACCGGCAAGTCCCGCGGCTGGGACCGCATTTCTGCCGGGCTCGCCCGCTGAAAAACGCTATTCTTTCGAACACGGGCGCGGGAGGCTCTCTTTGCCTCCTGCGCCGGCCATCCTTTTTTTGCTCCAGTTTTCAGAGGTTTCACAGTGCTTTTTTCGAAGGCAATTCCGGCAGCGATTCTTGCAGCGTCACTCGTCGGCTGCGCGTCCGGAACAACCGGGCGCGTCGATGAGACGGCCGATTTTGCTCCCGTTTCCTACCGCTCGGTCTGCCTCCTCGAGAACGACGCTGTGAAGAGCCCGAAGCTGCCGGATGCGATTGAATCGGGACTCAGGAAGGCTGGGGTCGAGGTGAAGCGGCTTCCGTCCGGAACGGGCCCCATGGCCTGTCCCTTCGTCCTCACGTACGACGTGCCTTCCGAGGACGGGCTCGTAAGCATCGTCCGCTTCCAGACCTTCGAGCACGGCATTCCGCGCGTCGACGCCGCGGGCCGTGCGCCTGCCGGGCGCGCCCTCACGGTGAATGCCGTCGAGGCCTACGTGCAGGAGCTTTTCTCAAAGCTCGCTCACCGCAATCGCCCGGCAGCGGACGAGAGCGTCCCTTCGGCTTCCGTCGCGCCGCCCGCGGCCGCGAAGACCTTCCGGAGCGTCCCTTCGTGGCAGGCTCCGGATTCCGGGAAATAAAGAATTCGCGGGCGGACGGCAGTCCGAACGCTTAAAATTGTTTACGAGCAGTGCGCTGGAGGTACCGCGGTTTTTTCCCCTTCGGGAAGCGAAGCCGCGGTTGAGAGACACTCCCATCATCGGATCAGGTTCATACCTGCGGCGAGAAGCGCTTTCAGCAATGCAGAACTTCATCGGGATTTTCTGCATTCCCTCCGGCACAGTGCTTTTCAATCATTTCTTCATGGAGAAGCGCTGTGACGAATTCCAAGCAGCAGATTCCGAGAGTCGTCCCGCAGCGGGATGCATCCCCCTGCGACCGTCTTTTTGCGGGGAGGCTCCCCGGGGTCCGCGTCTACGGGAAGTCTCAGGCGGGCGAACCCGTGCCCTTCAGGCGGATTGATTTAGCGCCCACGCCGGCAGCCTTCGGAGGCGGCAGGCAGCCCGCAATCTGCCTTGCAGACGTGACGGGGCCCTTCGGCGAAGGCGACGGGACGGGCGCGCCGCGCAGGCGCACGCGGCCGGCTCCGGGCGCTCCGACCCAGTACGAAGCGGCAAAGGCGGGCGTCATTACGCCCGAGATGTCCTTTGTCGCCGAGCGCGAGAATCTGAGGCGCGAGGCGCTCGAGGAGGAGCTCGAGTCGCTCGGGAATCCAAAAGCGAAGGCGCTCTATGAACGCTCTGCAAAGGCAAGGCGCTTCACCCCCGAAGACGTGAGGGCGCTCGTCGCCGCGCGGGAAGCCGTCATTCCGCTCAACTTCCTCCACCCGGAAGCCGAACCCATGGCGATCGGGCGGGCCTTTGCCACCAAGGTGAACGCCAACATCGGCACATCCTCGATCTCGAAGGACTGGCACGAGGAAATCGAGAAGCTCCGCGAGGCGCTCTTCTGCGGCGCGGACACGGTAATGGATCTTTCGACCGGCGCGCACATTGTGGAAACCCGCGAGGCGCTCCTGAGGAGCTCGCCGGTTCCCGTGGGCACGGTGCCGATTTACGAGGCGCTCGAGCGCGCCGGCAGGCCCGAAGACCTCTCCTGGGAGCATTTCTGCGACGTCATGGAGGCCCAGGCGAGGCAGGGCGTCGACTACATGACGATCCATGCGGGCGTGCTGAAGGACCACGTGGCGCTCACAAAGGATCGTCTAACCGGCATCGTCTCCCGCGGGGGCGGCCTTCTCGCCGCCTGGATGCACGCGAAAAAGGAGGAGAACTTCCTCTATGTTCATTTCGATGAAATCCTTGAGATTGCCCGCCGCTACGACGTGACGCTCTCCCTCGGCGACGGTCTTCGTTCCGGATCCGTGCATGACGGCTGCGACAAGGCGCAGTTTGCGGAATTGAAGACCCTCGGAGAACTCAACCGCCGGGCCGCGGAAGCAGGCGTGCAGGTGATGATCGAGGGCCCGGGACACATCGTGCTCCCGAAGGTGGAGCTCAATCAGAAGCTTGAGGACGAGTGGTGCAGCCGGGCGCCCTTTTATACGCTCGGGCCTCTCGTTACCGACATGGGCGCCGGTTACGACCACATCACGGCGGCGATCGGCGGCGCGCTGATCGGGGCGGCCGGCACGGCCATGCTCTGCTACGTGACTCCGAAGGAGCATCTCGGACTCCCCGATGCGGCGGACGTACGCGAAGGCATGGCCGCCTTCCGCATTGCCGCCCATGCGGCGGATCTCGCCCGCGGCATTCCCGGAGCAGACCTGAGGGACCTCGCCATGAGCTCGGCGCGCTTTGAGTTCCGCTGGAACGACCAGTTTGCGCTGTCGGTGGATCCGGCAAGAGCCGCGGCATTCCACGATGAAACGCTCTCGGGGAGCGGCGCGCGCGAAGCGCATTTCTGCAGCATGTGCGGACCGCAGTTCTGCCCGATGAAGCTCGCCCGCGATCTTTTTGATTGAGAGCCGGGCTTCGCTTAGGGGTTTCCCGCGGTTTTGAGGTATTACCCGGCGGCCTTTTTTCGCTCCCGGGTAAACTTCAATCCATCGCAGGCCCCGAGGGGGCGCATCTCAGAATCGAATCCTTCCGGATTTTTTCTCGTCAGAGCTCGCGGAGCTCCTCATCTCCTATCCGGAAACAAGTCGGAAGCCCTCTTTCCGACGCGGTTCGAAATCGCTTTCAAAGATTCATGGAAGCTTGCTTCCGGCGCCCCGGAGGGTGCGCAAAGCAGGCATGCCAGACCACAAGGATTTTCCCATGCAGTTCACCAGGCTTTTTGCTTCCCTCGCTCTTTCCGCCGGCATCACTGTCGGTCTTGCCGGCTGCGGCGACAAGGGCGCTCCCGCCCAGACGAAGGCGGACGCTGCGCCGCAGACGGTTACGCTCAAGGTGGGCGTTTCTCCGGTTCCGCACGCCGACATCATCAACTTTGTTGCGCCTCAGCTTGAAAAGGAAGGCGTCAAGGTGAAGGTGATCGAGTTCAACGACTACGTGCAGCCGAATCTCGCCCTTGCCGAGAAGGAGCTCGACGCCAACTTCTTCCAGCACAAGCCCTATCTCGACACGTTCGCGAAGGAGCATAAGCTTTCGCTCGCCGTTCTCTGCGCGGTGCATATTGAGCCGATGGGCGTTTATTCGAAGACCGTGAAGAACATCGCCGATACGCCTGAAGGCGCCAAGGTCGGCATTCCGAACGATCCGACGAACGGCGGCCGCGCGCTCAAGGTGCTTGAATCCGCGGGCCTCATCAAGGTTCGTCCGGAAGCGGGCGTTCTCGCCACGAAGAACGACATCACCGAAAATCCGAAGAAGCTCAACTTCGTTGAAGTTGAAGCCGCGCAGCTTCCGCGTGCGCTCGACGACGTTGCGCTTGCCGTCATCAATTCCAACTTCGCGCTTTCCGCGAACCTTAATCCCGTGAAGGACGCGATCGCGATCGAATCGAAGGATTCGCCCTACGCCAACATCGTTGCGATCCGCGCGGGCGACGAGAACCGCCCCGAGCTTCAGAAGCTCAAGGCCGCGCTTGCCACGCCTGAACTCAGGAAGTTCCTCGAGGAGAAGTATCAGGGCGCCGTGGTTCCGGCCTTCTGATCAGAGTGAAGCGAAGCCCGCTGACGCTTGAGAATCGAAAACGCATCTTAAGCGTCAGGTTGGGCAGGTTCCGCGAAAAAACCGGCTGATTCCTGATCGGGATCCGCCGGTTTTTCCTTATGCGCCTCTCAGGGATGCGCGATCAGAAGGTCACGGTATCGGGGTGGAGTCCAGAGAAGGCCGTCTGAGGCATGAGCGTAAGTTCATCGCGCTCTTCAGGCGTGAGCTGGAATCCGAAAATGTCGAGGTCTTCCTTCTGGTGGTGGAAGTCCGTAGCCTTCGGAATCGGGGCAATGCCGAGCTCGAGGCACCAGCGCAGCGCGACCTGCGCAGGCGTCACGCCGTGGGCGGCGGCAATTTTCTCGAGCGTCGGGTGACGCAGCAGCGTGCCGCGGCCGAGCGGGCTCCAGGCCTGAACGAGAATGCCGTGATCCATGCAGAAGCGCAGCGCCGCGCGCTGCGGATAGCCGGGGTGAATTTCAAGCTGATTCACCATGGGCTTCACCTTCGCGCGGGCGAGAAGCGGCACGAGGTGGTGCGGGAGGAAGTTGGAGACGCCGATGGCGCGGACGGCTCCCGCCTTGTAGATCTTTTCAAAGGCGCGCCAGGTGCCTGCGTTCTGGGCCTGCCAGACCATGGGCTCGCCCTGGGCGGCCGGCCAGTGAATGAGGAGCAGATCGAGGTAGTCGACCTGAAGCTGCTCGAGGATCATCGCGTAGGCATCCTCCGCGCTCTCGAAGGAGCGGTGCGACGCCCAGATCTTGCTCGTCAGGAAGAATTCCGAGCGGGGAATGCCGGATTCGCGGATGACGTCGCCGATCAGCGCGGCGTTGTTGTAGATCTGCGCCGTATCGAAGTGGCGGTAGCCGAGCTGGATCGCCGTCTGAATGGTGCTCTGGAAGTGCTCGTTGATGGGGATCTGCCACGTGCCGAAACCGATCGTAGGCATTTCTACGCCGTTGGCAAGCTTCACGGTCTGCTTCAGAGGTTCAATGACTGTTTTCTTTTTTGTCGTCACGATGTTCTTTGTCTCAATGGGGCGGGAGGCACCGGCAGGCCGGGCGAAAGCGCTTGTGGGGTAATGTCTGAATGAATGGTACCCGAGGAACCACGGATTTTATTTGATTTAAGAGAAGCGCCGATGAAAAATTCAGCGATCAGACTGCGTCTGGCCATAGACAAGGAGAGGGAAGTTGTGATTGTCATTTCCGGATTCGATTCCCGTCGGTAGAATCGACGGAGTCCTTCCAATTCGTCAGCCTGGCTAAGCCTCGGGGATCCATGACCCAACTTGATTCTGAAATCATTACCTGGCTCTTTATTGCCTTTGCCGGAGCGGCTTTCGGCGTACTGGCTCTGCGCAGGGTCTTTTCGAAAAAGGAACTGCCGGGGACGCGCCGTTCGGAAGGCGCTTCTTCAGAAGCCTCGCCGCGGCGGGAGCGCATTTCGTCCCGCCGGGAGAATCGGGCGCTTCCGAAAGTGGAGGTCCCGCCTCCGCCTCAGAAGCCTGAAATCCTGGGTCCCGGACGGCCCTCCGTTTTTGCCTTCTGCGCTGAAGGTTCTGATGCGCCCGTTGCGATCCTCCAGAGAGGCGATCGGTTTGACGACATGACCTCGTTCGAGGGAGCGGAAGTGAAGCCTGAGGGAAATGCGCTTCTTCTCCTTTCCGACCGGCTCGGCGCTCTCGCGCACGAGCCCGATGACGAACTCGCAGACCGCACCTGGATGATTGCAGTTCCTTCGGAGACTTCCGGCAAAACGGATGCTCTGGCGGGGAATCTGATGCTTCTCGCGTTCGACGAAAAAGGATGCCCGATGGGCGGGGCAGCGCCGATCAGGGACCTCTCGGCAGAAGCATTTCTTCAGGAATTGAAGAGCCTTCTCCCGAAGGAGGACGCAGGCGTCGCTTCTTTGCAGAAGCTCCTGAAGGAAGAAGCGGAACTGCTTCAGGAACTCCTTGATGCGGGTAAAAGTGAGGAAAGCGAAGGCGCTCTGGACGAAAAGCTCCTTCAGCTCCTTGCTTTAGTCCCGGCAATTTCGCCCGGGGGCTGGAGAGATTCATCCCTCACGCTCGATGCAGTCCTTCATGACGTGCGCGAGGCGATTGAAGAGAGCGACAGGGCGCTTGCCGGCGAAAAGGCTGAATCGACGGATGATCAGCAGACTGCGCGCGCTCTGATTCTCGACCATCTTCTTTTGATGCTTCTTCTCACGCGCACGATTGCCTCGGGCGACTATCTCCCGGGCATGCGCGCCTCCGCCGAGGCGGTCCGCCGCGCTGTCGTCTGGAAAGCACGAAAGGCATCGTCCTCCCGGACAGAAGCGCTTCTCTCGAATCTGAGGCGCGCCGAAGCGCTCATCGACGAGCGCGTGCTCGCAGCCGGCCGGATGCCGAGAACGCTCGTGCGGGCTGCGGGAGACGGCAGGATCGCATTCGGCTGCTTCTGAACCGACAAGCCCGGAAAAAGAAAACCCGCATGAGGATTTTCGTCCCCTGCGGGTTTTCTTCATGGAAGCGTTTGCTTTATCAGGCGCCCTGGCGCTCAAAAACAAATTCGCCGTTCATCATGGTGGCGTCGACCTTCGTCTCGCGAAGCTTCAGGGGATCCATCTCAAAGATGTTCTTCGAGAGCACCACGAGGTCGGCGTAGTAGCCGGGGAGAAGACGGCCCTTCACCTTTTCCTCGAAGCTCGCGTAGGCGCCTTCGATCGTATAGGCGTCGACGGCGTCGTAGATGTCGACGCATTCTTCAGGATGGAACCCTCCTTTGGGAGTCCCGTCGAGGCGGCGGCGGTTGACGGCGCAGTAGAGGTTGTCGATCGGGTTCATGTCTTCGATCGGGGAGTCCGTGCCGAAGGACATGTGAACGCCGAGCTTCTTCAGCGTTCCGAAGGCGTAGGACGTGGCGGCGAGGTCCTTTCCGACGCGGTCCTCGACGATCTTCGTGTCGTAGTGAAGGAAGATCGGCTGCACGAGGGCGAGAATGTCGTTCTTCGTGAAGCGCTCGAGAAGCGGCCGGTCGGTGATCTGGATGTGAATGACGCCGTGGCGGAGGGGATTTGAGCCCGAGAGCGTTGCGTCGTAGGCGTCAAGAATTCTTTCAATCGCGCCGTCGCCGATCGCGTGCGTCACGACGCCGCAGTTGTGGTCGGCCGCCACATTAACGAATTCGCTGATTTCTTCGGGCGTCATCGTCGGGATGCCGACCGTCGAGGGATCGTCGTGATAGGGCCTGCGCATGAAGGCCGTGCGGGCGCCGAGGCTCCCGTCGACGAAGAGCTTCAGGGGGCCGAAGCGGTGGAAGGCGTTGCCCGAACCCATGACGTGGCCGGCGGCGAGGAAGCGCTTGTAGTCCTCCATGCTCGACTGGAAGCTCGACTGATGCCAGACGCGCACGAGCGGGTGGTCCGCCATCACGCGGTTGTAGGCTTCAATCACCGTTTCCCAGGTGCCGCCGCGGACGTCGCAGGTGTGAACCGAAGTGACGCCGCATTCAGCCGCATGGCGCATGGCCGTGCGGATGAGCGCCACGTCTTCGTCGGCCGTGCGGTTTCTGAAGAGCATGAGGAGCGGCGCTCTGGCGTTTTCCGTGAAGATGCCGTTGAGGCGTCCGTTCGCGTCGCGCTCGATCGAACCGCCTTCGGGCGCAACGATCGATTCGTCGACCCCGGCGCGCGCGAGCGCGGCGGAATTGGCCGTAAGCATATGGCCGCAGGCGCGCTCGAAAACGAGCGGATATTCCGTCGTGATGGCGTCGAGGTCGTCCCTCGTAAGCATCCGCGGCTCGTCCGTGAAGTAGTCCTGGTTCCAGCCCATGCCGTGAAGAACGGTGCCGGGAGCGGGCTTTCTTTCCTCAATGTATTCGCGCGTGATGCGCTTCACGTCGGCAATGCTCTTCGCGTTCTGCAGGCGCACGTCGGAGAGCATCACGCCCGTGTTGAGGAGGTGCTGATGCGAATCGATGAAGCCCGGAACGATGGTCTTGCCCTGGGCATCCCAGACCTTGACGTCGGCGGGGGCCTCTGCTCTCAGGGCAGCTTCGCTCCCGACGGCGCGGATGATGCCGTCCTCGATGAGGAGAGCCTCTTCAAAATGACCGCGCCTCACGTAAGCGTGCGCGTTGCGGATAAGCATTGAAGACATGATTTCGGAAATCCTTCTGGGGATTTTTTAAGGGAAACGGTTTCTGGTGCCGGAAGGCTTCAGAGCGCCGGGGTTCCTGCGCTCTGAAGGTGTAAGAGAGGTTTTAATCCTTTTTGCCCGTCACTGCTTCGTGGCTTCTGCGGAAAAGAATTTCGTAGATGCCGAGGCCGAGGATCGGAACGATCAGACCAAGGGCGGCCGTCACCGGATCCTGCCAGATGGTGTTGATGATGAGCGCGAGCATGAAGATCAGCACGAGGATGATCGAGAACGGATAGAGCCAGACCTTGTAGGGACGCTCCATCGTCGGGTACTTGCGGCGCAGCACGATCACGGAGAGGAAGGTCATGCCGTGGAAGATGAGGCCGCAGATCGCCACGAGGCTCGTGAGTTCGGAGAGCGAGCGCGAGCAGACGAGGATCATCGCCATCACCATGGAGGCGAGCTGCGCGTTGATCGGCGTGCGGTAGGTCGGGTGGAGCTTGGCGAGGCTCCTGAAGAGCGCGCCGTCGCGGGCCATCGCGTAGTACATGCGCGGGAAGACCATGATGCAGCCGTTGAGGGAATTGAAGATGGCGAGCATCATCGCCGTGCCGACGATTGCCATGCCGGTGACGCCGAAGAGCGTTTCGGCGGCGGCCGTGCCGAGGTAGAAGTTGCCGTTCTTCACCATTTCAAGGATGGTGTCGTAGGGAAGCACGCGGTAGACGGAGTAGTTGAAGACCACGTAGAGAACGGCGACGCCGACGATTGAAAGAATGAGGGCGAGCGGGAGGTTTCTCTTCGGGTTCTTCATTTCCTCGGCGACGGTGTTGAGGTTCGTCCAACCTTCATAGGCCCAGAGGGTCGCGAGGACGGCGAAGGCCATCATCGAGAGAATCGACGAGAGGGACGGGGCTTCAGCCGGGAAGTGGAAGAGGTCGGGCGACTCCTGACCCATAAAGAGGCCGCAGCCGATGATGAGGAGAATCGGCAGGAGCTTCAGAACCATGAAGACGTTCTGCACCATGGAGCCGAGCTTGATGCCGCGCATGTTGATGAGGGAGAGCACCACAATCGACACGAGGGCGATCGCCTTCTGCACCATGTCGTCGAGCGGATACATGCTCGAAATCGCCGCCGCAAAGGCAAGCGCGAGCGCGGAGATCGAGCCAGAGGACGAAAGGAAGAAGTTCGTGATGCCGCACATGAAGGCGACGCGCTCGCCGTAGGCTTCGCGCAGGTACACGTAGTAGCCGCCGGCCTTCGGCATCATGGCGCCGAGTTCGGCAAAGCAGATGCCCGAAAGGAGCGTGATGAGGCCGCCGATTGCCCAGACGAGGAGCGCGAGGCCGAGATTGTCGCCGGCGCGCTGAAGCACGATGCCGCCGATGTAGAAGATGCCGGAGCCGACCATGATGCCGGCAAGAACGGATATGCCGCCGAAAAGGCCGACCTCGCGCTTCATGCCGACCTGCTGAGAAGTGGATGCGGATTCCGTAGCAGGTGTGGGAGTAGTCATTTTTATTCTTGAGAACTGAAGGGAAATTTGGGGAAGAAAGCGCGCAAACGAAAAGAGCCGCACCGCTCATGCTTCCAGCGGGTGCAGCTCCGAGAAAATTTCGTTGATGTGCGTCCGGCCTCTCCGTGATCCTCTTTCCGGCGCCTCTTCAGTCTTGCCTCTCGTGCGGGATGCGCTTCTTTGGGGGACGTCTCCTTCCCTGCGGGAATGCGCTCACGAGCGGAAAGTGAAGAGCGCTAAAAAAGGAGGAGAAGCTCGAAGTGACGAAAAATGTCAAAGCATCGCCGCCGATAGCGCCTCCGGAAGGCCTGACGGACCTTCCAGGAGTCGCCGGCGTTTTCCGCCGGCGCCCAACCTGAAGCAGACATGCCTGTCTGCTGGTTTCGGCAGCTTGGCCTCCGGATCGCTCTCAAACGGGTGCCCCCATTGAGCGGCCATCATCCGCGCTGCGCCTCTATTCGACTGTGGTGAAGCGAACTTTGACACGCCTCTGCCCGGGCTGTCCAATGAGCGGCCCGGGAAAAAGCGCTTCTCTTGAGGATTCGGTTGAGGAAATAGGCGAAAGTGATTAGCGCGGGCATCTCAGCGCCGGTCGCCGCGGGGTCTTCTTGTACTGATCGTGCGCGAGGGCGTGCCGAAGCGGCCGTTGAGCTGGAGGAAGGCCGAAATGAGAATGGCGAAGACGCCGAAGATGATGGGCGCCTCGTCTCCCGAATCCGCACCGGCGACGATCCCGATGAGGCCGAACATTGCAAAGGCGGTGGAGACAAACCTGAGCGCCGGGTCGACCTTCGCCTTCTTTTCCGGGAGTGCCGCAGGCGATGGAGAAGCGCCGCGGCTTGCTTCCTCCATGCGCGCGAGCGCCTTCCTGCGGCTCTCGTCTTCTGCGGAAGTCCCGGGAATATGAAGGGTTTTAAGGAGGCTTTTGAGCGAGGATCCTGACTTTTCCGGCGTTTGCGTTCCGCCCATGAAGTCCTCGGGTTCGAGGGGCTTGAGCGAGCCGGTACCCCGCTTCTGCAGAGACTCAATGTAGCGGACGTAGTCGCCGTCGGGCGGTTCAAGATTGAGCGGATCGGTCATTGGAGAGACTGAGAAAGAGAAAAGGCTCTTGCGGGCAAGCGCCGGAAGAAGACTCTAAGGAAAAGAATAGCCCAAAAGAGAGATGAAAAAACGCCTGCGGAGAGGCTTCCGCAGGCGTTCAGGGAGGAATATTTCGAAAACGATTGTTGAGCGCTTTTAACGGGCCTGCGCCTCAACGGCTGCCGCCATGCGGTCGAGCTTCGGCTTCGCGCGCATCATGCGCATGCCGTTCGCCACCACGATGAGGCAGGTGCCCGTATCGGCAAAGACCGCCATCCACATCGTCGCCATGCCGCAGAGCGCAAGGATCGTGAAGATCACCTTGATGCCGAGCGCAAAGGCGATGTTCTGAACGAGCACCGAATGCGTCATCCGCGAGAGTCTGACGAGCGTGGCAACCGACGAGATCCGGTCGTCCATCACGGCAATGTCGGCCGCCTCAATGGCGCTGTCGGTGCCGCGAACGCCCATCGCAATGCCGATGTCGGCCTGAGCAAGCGCGGGCGCATCATTGATGCCGTCGCCCACCATGGCGGTGAGGCCGGTCTTCTGAAGTTCGCGGATCCGCGAGAGCTTCGCTTCAGGAAGGAGATCCGAAGAGACGTTCTCAAGTCCAAGCTCGCCCGCAAGCGCTCTCGCCGCGCGTTCGTTGTCGCCCGTGAGAAGCCAGGGCGTCACGCCTTCGGCAGCAAGCTGCCTCAGGCCCACGCGGGTATCTTCCTTAATTTCGTCGGCGAGCTCAAAGACTGCGAGGACGCCGAAGGCATCGGCGAGCGCCACGCTCGAGCGGCCGCTTTCCATGGCTTCATGGAAGGCCTTTTCGACTTCATCGGTCGAGAGGCCGGCCTTTTGAACGGAAGCGAAGTTGAGAAGCGAGAGCATGCCGCTTCCGACGCGGCCCCTGACGCCCGCACCGGGAAGCGCCGTGAATTCCTTCACTTCATGGAGCTTCACGCCGGCCTTCTTTGCTTCCTCAACGATCGCGACCGAAAGCGGGTGCTTGTTCATGGCGCCGAGACTAGCGGCAAGTTCAAGCGCTTTTTCGCGGGTCGTGCCGGAGAAGAGTTCGATTTTCTCAACCTGGGGTTCGCCCTTCGTGAGCGTGCCCGTCTTGTCGAGGCCGACGTTCTTCAATTTCCTCGCTTCCTCAAGGAAGAGCCCGCCCTTGATGAGAAGGCCGCAGCGGGTGGCCGTCGCGAGCGCCGAGACGATCGTCACGGGGGTCGAGATCACAAGCGCGCACGGGCAGGCGATGACGAGAAGGCAGAGGGCCTTGTAGAGCCAGCCGAGCCAGTCGCCGACGAAGAGCGGCGGAAGGATGGCGACCGCAAGGGCAAAGACGAAGACGAGGGGCGTATAGACCGCGGCGAAGCGGTCGACGAAGCGCTGCACGGGGGACTTCGAGGCCTGAGCATTTTCAACCGACTCGATGATCCGCGCCGTAAGGCTTTGCGAGGCAGGCGCCGTCACGGTGATGACGATGGTCGAGGAGAGGTTAACGGTGCCCGCCCAGACCGTAGCGCCCGGGCCTTTTTCGGCCGGCATCGATTCGCCCGTCACCATGGACTGGTCGAACGTGGAGGAACCCTCGATGATTTTGCCGTCAAGCGGCACGCGGTCGCCCGGGGCAATGCGCACCTCTGCGCCGGGCCCCACTTCCTCAACGCGCATTTCGGCGTACTTGCCGTTTTCCTGACGAACGAGCGCTTTTTCTGGCGCCACGCTCATCAGGTCGCGGATCGAGCGGCGGGCCTTCGCCATCGAAAGCTGCTCGATCGCTTCGGAAATCTCGAAGAGGACGAGAACCATTGCCGCTTCAGGCCAGGCGCCGATCAGGACGCCCCCGGTGACGGCCACCGCCATCAGCGTATTCATGTTGAGGGTGCCCTTCATCGCGGACTGAATGCCCTTTCTGAAGGTGGTGAGCCCGACCAAAGCAATCGCAATGACGGCGAGGACGAGGGTCGCGCCGGAGACGACGGCTTCCGGGAGGTGAATGACGCCCCAGTCGGCCGCAATCTCAAAGAATTCGCAGCCGATTGCAATGGCGAGCGCGAGGAAGTAGCGCTTCCAGGGCGTTTTGTCCTCGAAGTCCGCTTCGCGCCGGCGCTGAACCATCACGGTCGATTCGTAGCCCGCCGTCTCAATCGCCTTTCTTGCGGCGTCGGTGAGGGCAGACGGAACCGCAATCGTGCGGTTCATGATGTTGAGCTCGTACCCGGAGATGCCGGCCTTTCTGAATTCGCGCTCGATTTCGCCTGCTTCAACGGGGCAGTCCATCTCGGGAACAGAAAGGAGCGTCTTCGGGCCGCTTACCTTCATGTCGTCCAAGCGCGAGGATTCAAAGCCCGCGGCCTTGATGGCGCTCTCCGCCTTTTCGAGGTCGGCCGCCTTCACCGTCACCGTCCGGTTCATGACGTCGAAGGAATAGTCTGAGAGGCCGGCCTTCTTGAATTCCCGGTCGATTTCGCCTTCCTCAACCGGGCAGTCCATTTCCGGAACGGAAAGACGGACGTTTCCGGAGGGGGCCGCCTCGGCGCCAAGGTCGGGTTCGTAGCCCGCCGCCTTTACGGCTTCAATCGATTTGAGAACAAGCTCATGGTCGGCAGGGAGAATGAGCTCGCGGTTCATGATGTCGAAGGCGTAGCCCTCGAGCCCGGCTTTCTTGAGCTCGCGCTCGATTTCGCCCGCTTCAACGGGGCAGTCCATTTCCGGAATGCGGATGCGGACCGTTTCGGTCACGACTTCGTCAATGCGCCTGTAGGCGAGGCCGAGCTTTTCGGCTGTCTGAAGGACGGCGGCTTCATCGAGTTTTGCATCCTCGGGAAAGAGAATGCGCACCGTCCGGGCGCCGTAGTCTGGGATGAGGCGGAACCGCTCATCAGCCTTGAGGACCGCCGCTTCAAAGGGCGTGAATTCAGCCGGACAGCACATGTCCGGGAAATTGAGCGTCAGAGTCTTCATTGTTCTTTTATCTCTGTATCAGGTGTTGCGCGCGGATGACTGCACGCATCGAAAAATTCCGATGAGAGTCATTTCACACCCTGAAGCCGTTACAATGTCAAGCGCCGTTTTCCCCGTCTGCAAAAAAAACAACCAGACAATCCGGCCAGAAGCTGCCGCCATCCCGATAGGGCGGCCTGACGATTCGAGCCCAATCATTCAATTCTCTCGCATCGCCTGAAGAGCGGTGCAAAAGGCACGAGGAATGCGCATTCGAGATCTCTCGCAGCTCACCGGCAATACTCCGGAAACCATTCGCTACTACGAAAAAATCGGACTTCTTCCGCCTCCGGTCCGGGAGGCCAATAATTACCGCCAGTACGGCGCGATTCACGTCAACCGCCTCGACTTCATCCGTCACTGCCGCAACCTTGATATCGGACTTTCGGAAATCCGGGCGCTTCTCGGCGCGCTCGATTCCGGCTGCCCCGAGGGGGCCGATCTCGCTCACCGGCTGATTCATCAGCACCTGAAGCAGGTCGATGAGCGCATTGCGGATCTGCAGGAGCTCCGCGGCCATCTGATGGATCTCGAGGCGCACTGCAGAGGCGTTCACGACGGGAAGGAGCCCTGCGGCATACTTCGCGAACTCAATGCTCCGGGGCAGTCCGCACCTGTTCTGAAGGATCCGGCGAATGCGGAGGAAGTGCTCCGCGCCGTGGCGGAAGCGCAGCGCCGAGCAGACGAGCGCGCGAGGGAACTCAATAAATCCTGAATTTCATCATGATCGAAACCACAACCATTCATTTCACCGGCATGGGGCTTCTGCTCGCCGCCATCGCTCCCTGCCTGATTGCCTTCTTTCTCTGGCTCGTCGGCCGCTCGGTTCCGCCGGCCGTCGCCGGAGAAGGCATCCGTGCGGGCATCGGCGGGCTTCTTCTCGTGGTCCTCTTAATTCTGTCGGCGAAGGCTGCGGTTTCGCTCTTCGACCTCGGGCGTCAGGCCGGGGAGGCCGCGCGCGTGATCAGCATGGACGCGCAGTACGCGTGGCCGGCCATAAAAAGCACGCTTCCGGCGGTCATCAATGCCGTGAGCATCATCCTCGCGCTCGTGCTCCTCACGCTCGGGCGCACGCCGGGGACCTTCTGGACGGCGCTCATCGCCATCTGGGTGGCGGGTCCCGCGGACGATCTTCTGAAGATGCTTATTCTCGGGATTCCCTTCAACTTCACGCAGGGGCTCGCCGGGATTTCGTTCTTCACGATTCTCGTGACGGTCTACCTTCTCTTTTCGGTGAGAAGCGCCTATACGTACGGGATCGGAAGCGCGAGGCGCTTCAGAAACCTGCGGTGAGAAAGAAGCCTTTCTCCGGGGAAGCCGCAGCGCGCACCCTGCGGCAACTAAAATATTCTTTTCTGCTTTGGGCGCAGTCCGGAGGCTCCTCGATGAGCCTCCTCATTTTTTTTTCGGAGACCCCACAATGAGCATTGCAACTCTCATCCGCAACGCGGATCTTTACGCTCCTGAACATGTCGGCCATCGCGACATTCTTGTTGCCGGGGGAAAAATCATCGCCATCGATGACCGCCTCGACCCGAACATTCCCGGGATGGAAACGATTGACGCTGCCGGACGCGCCGTAACGCCGGGTTTGATCGACCAGCACATCCACGTTACCGGTGGCGGCGGCGAAGGCGGCTGGGCGAGCCGCTGCCCGGAACTCAACTTCTCCTCCCTCGTGAAGGGCGGCGTCACGAGCTTCCTCGGCGTCTCAGGCACCGACAGCATGTCGCGCTCGATCGAGAATCTCCTCGCGAAGGTGCGCGGCCTTACGGTCGAAGGCGCTTCCGGCTGGATGTGGACGAGCAACTACGCCTATCCCGCGACGACGATCACGGGAAGCGCGAAGATGGACATCTTCACGATTCCGGAATGCCTCGGCGTCAAGATCGCCCTGGGCGACCACCGCGCGTCCTTCCCGACGCCTGATGAGGTGCTCAAGCTCCTCGCGGAAATCCGCGTGGCCGGCATGCTGACCGGGAAGACCGGGTTCCTTCATATTCACTGCGGCGACTGGGGCGACGACATCTTCGATCCGATCGAATACGCGATCCGTCGCGGTATTCCCGCCAAGCACATGCGCCCCACGCACGTTGCGCGCCATCCGCACGTCTTCGACCGCGCCTGCGCCTTTGCGCGTACGGGCGGCTACATCGACATCACGACGGGGGGCGGCTGCTACCAGGGAACGGCGGCCGATGCGCTCTTCGCCGCACTCGAAAAGGATGTGCCGCTTGAGCGGATCACGTTCTCGTCGGACGGCCAGGGCTCGATGCCGCGCTTCAACGAAGCGGGCGAAATGGTGGGCTTCGGCGTCGGGTCGATCAACTGCGACCTCGAGGCCATTCGCCTCCTCGCCGACAAGCTCGGACTCGAAAAGGCCCTGAAGCCCATGACGACCACGATCGCCAATGCTCTGGGTCTCAAGGGCAAGGGCCGCGTTGCGGTCGGGGCCGACGCCGATCTCCTCGTCTTCGGCAAGGAGCTCGCGCTCGAGGAAGTCTTCATGAAGGGCCGTCAGGTCATGGCGGCGGGCAAGGTCGTCGTGAAGGGCGCCTTTGAGGAATAAGTCTTCAGAAACCTGAAGCGCCGCCGGCTCTAAGGGCGGCGCAATGCATAAAGAGGCCGGGCATGTCCCGGCCTTTTTGCTGCCGGGAACTTCTCTCAAAACCCTGACGAAACCTTCGACTGCAGTTTCAGGATGTGCTTGTAGACGATTATCCCTAGGTAAAATCATTGTTACTAAATGTAAATATTGTTGTAAACCCTAAAGGGGGCTTCCATAAATTCGGAAAGCCAGTTTTTCCACTTCGCCGACAGTA